>Ga0073934_10000081_pt1 | contig 276045 bp, 204 predicted proteins | sample LarsenN4metaG_FD_76834 | JGI IMG/M metagenome (GOLD analysis project Ga0073934, IMG submission 76834) | Hot spring sediment bacterial and archeal communities from British Columbia, Canada, to study Microbial Dark Matter (Phase II) - Larsen... ...
ATCGAGACGATCTGTTCGGGCCTGTACCGCTTGCTCGTGTCGCCCATGACATCTGCCCCTTCCTTGGGTCCAAAGGCCCCGAGACTCACTCAGAGCCCGGACCGGTTTCAGGGGGGCAGGTCACGTCATTGGTTTTGAAAGGGGCGAAGAGAACACGTGGTTGCGTCCGGCAATGCAAAACCACCGTTGATGTCACAGAACTGTGCACTTGCCTGCTTCAAACGAACACAAACGAGGCATATGTGCGAATCGGCATGCGCTTTATGCACAAGAATGTGCATGCCGACTCGCAGGCAAAATGGTCACTTGCGCAACTGCATCGCTTCAAACAGATTGATGCAGGCCCGCTCAGGCTCCTCCGACCCGCACACCGCCACGCTGACGGCGATGCCGCGGCAGCCGATTGCGCGCAACTCGCCTACGTTTTCCGGTGTGATTCCGCCGATCGCCAAGTGCGGCGGCAGGGGCGGGTCGTGGGTCAGGTACCGGCGCAGGAAGTCCGGACCGGCGAGGCTGCCGTCGCGCCGGCCGCCGGGGAAGTCCTTGGTCGAGGTGGCGAACATGGGACCGACGCCGCAGTAGTCGGCGCCGTCGCGGAGCGCCTGCCGCGCCTGGTCTATGTTGGTGACGCTCACGCCGATGAGCAGGTCGAAGCCGACGATCCGGCGCGCATCGCGGACGGTCATGTCGGTCTGGCCGAGGTGCACGCCATCGGCGCCGGAGAGCAGCGCGATGTCGGGCCGATCGTTGATGATCACCGCGGGGCGCGGGGACACGGTTACCGCGGAGAACGCGGAAGAGGCAGAGGAAAGCAGGGAGGCAGATCTGGGAACGGAAGCATGTGCGGGGACGGATCTCGCGAGATCGACGAGCGCTCGGGCGCGCGCGAGCAGTTCGCGGTCGTCCAGCGTCTTTTCGCGGAGCTGGATGCAGTCGGCGCCTCCGGCGAGGGCGCATCGCGCGACGTCGAGCCACGAGCGATGGGTGCAGAGCGACTCCGTGACGATCACGCACAAACGCCATTGCCGATCACGCTCTCCCGCGGCACCGCCTCCACCCCCACCACCACTCAGCGCCAGGACCAGCCGTCGCTCGGCCTCGTAGCCGCGGTAGCGGAGGGATTCGACGGCGCGGGCGCACGCCGCGCCGGTCTCGGGGATGGTCTTTGCGTACTCCTCGATGCTGCGGAGCGCTTCGGAGAGGCGCTTGCCGGCCGCGGCCGCGACGTCGCGGACGCCACCGCTCCGTGCGTACTCGCCGGCACCCTCGATGGCGGTGCCGACGTCTCCCGGTGTGTCGCGCCAGGCGATGCCCCCACCCCCCCCACCACCGCCACCCCCCCCACCACCGCCGGGCAGCAGTGCCAGCGCGTCAGCGAGCGCGTGCCTGATCGACTTGAGTTCTTCACACAAATCGCGGTCATCGAGGATGAACCGCGCGGCATCTTCCATCACGCGAAGCGCTTCGCGGGCGCGGTTGGAGTTGGCGTCGATGATGCGGAGGAGGCGGGACATGAAGGAAGGAGATGGTAGGAGAGGGGCAGAGAAGATGCAGGGGCCGCAGGGCGCAGGCCGCGTGCTCCATGCCGCAGGTTGAATGGGACTGCGGGATGGATCGGCGCCCGAGCATATTGCCCCATAGGCTCACGGCCGCGCGCCTACTCCAGCGCCTGGCGCAGGTCCTCGATCAGGTCGTCGCAATCTTCGATCCCGACGCTGAGCCGGATGAGCGAGTCCGAGATGCCGAGTTCCTTGCGCATCGCGGGGGGGACGCTGGCGTGCGTCATGATTGCCGGATGATCGACGAGGCTCTCGACGCCGCCCAGCGACTCGGCGCAGGCGAAGATGCGGACGCGCTCGAGGAACCGGCGCGCGGCATCGAGTCCTCCCTTGATGAAGAAGGTGATCATGCCGGCCGCACCCGTCATCTGCTTGCGGTAGATCGCGTGCTGCGGGTGGCTGGGCAGGGCTGGATAGAGCACCTTCTCGACCCTGGGGTGCTTCTCGAGCACCTGCGCGATACGCAGACCGCTTTCATTGTGGCGCCGCATGCGGACATCGAGGGTCTTGATGCCGCGGAGGGTGAGATAGGCGTCGAAAGGCCCCATGACGCTGCCGATGGCGTTCTGAAGGAAGCGGAGGCGCTCGCAGAGGTCGTGCCGGCCGGTGACGAGGAGGCCGCCGACGACATCGGAATGGCCGTTGAGGTACTTCGTCGAGCTGTGCATGACGATGTCGAAGCCGTGCTCCAGGGGACGCTGATTGATCGGCGATGCGAACGTGTTGTCGCAGCCGAGGATCACCTGCGGGTTGGCTTTGCGCGCGATGCGCGCAATCTCCGCGAGGTCGGCGAGCTTGAGCGTGGGGTTCGTGGGCGTTTCGACCCAGACCATCGCCACCGCGCCGTCGTCCATCGCGCGGGAGAATGCATCAAGGTTGGTCAGATCGACATACCTGAACTTGAGGCCGCTGGAGCGCTGACGCACGCGCGAGAAGAGGCGGTTTGTGCCGCCGTAGAGATCATCCATCGCGACGACGGTGTCGCCGGAGTTCAGAAGTTCGAGCGCGGTGCCGATGGCGGCCAGGCCGCTGGCGAAGGCGAAGCCGCCGCAGGAGGGGTCCTTGTCCTCGGGAATCTGCGAGCCTTCGAGGCGCGCGACCATGCGCTCCAGCGCGTAGCGCGTGGGGTTGTGGGAGCGGGAATACTCGAAGCCCTTGTGCCTGCCGGGGGATTCCTGCGCGTAGGTGCTGGCGGTGAAGATGGGAGGCATGACCGCGCCGGTGACGGGTTCGGGGTGCTGGCCGGCGTGGATGACCTGGGTGGAGATGCGAAACCTGTCGTGCTGCACTGCTCACTCCCGGTTCGGCGTGGGCCACAGGCCACAGGCCAAAGTATAAGAAAAGCGGCCGGCGCCTAGCCCGGGTTCCGAACTCGGTCGCGGAGTCGGGAAAGCAGCCGCGCGACTTCTTCGATCGGCGCCAGCATAGCGTCGCATCGATCAACGGGAATCACTCCACTTCGCTGCGCCAACATCAGGAACGTCTGGAGTTCCACGAGAGCACCGCGCGCGATTGACAGGAAGCGGCGATAAGCCTTCGCGCTGCCCCGAGCGAACCCTTCAGCGATATATGCAGGAACCGAGGCTGCCGCACGAATGATCTGGCTCTCAAGCGAGAACCGCCATACCTTGTCCATCAACTGGACTTCACAGATGACCTGTTGAGCGACGTCCATCGCCTTCTGCCACACGATGAGATCGCGGTGCGAGCGAACAGGGTCAGCCATGATCTGTACCCCAACCAGGGAAACGCACTCCTTCGGCCCGTGGCCCGCGGGCTGTGGCTCCTACTTTCCGACCTTCTGCCTCAGGTAGTGAATCAGGTCGATCTTGGTGATGAGGCCGTGGTACACGCCCTTGTCGTCGACCACGATCGCGACGCGGTCGGCGCGGAAGATGGGCATGAGGTCGTTCACGCTCGCGGTCGGCGGGATGGTCTCCAGGCGGCGCGTCATGAAATCCGACACCGGGCGATCGAAGACGCTGACCGATGCGGCATTGCCGCGACCGCCGGCCGGCGCGCCGGCGCCCGCGGGGCCGCTGCCGCCGGCGAGCACCCTGGCCAACTGTCCGCCGCCTTCATTCACCATCGCCAGCAGAATGTCGCTCTCATCGAGAATCCCGACCACGCGATCCCTGGCATCCATGACGGCCATCTGCGAAACGCCGTACAGCTCCATGCGCTTGATGGCCTGCTTGATGGGATCATCCTCCTTGAGGGTGTAGTCTTCCCGTTCGGAGTGACGGCGTGCGATGAGGTCGCGCAGGTCGTTGGTGCTGGGGCGCTGGATGAAGCCGTTGTCGATCATCCAGAAGTCGTTGAAGCACTTGCTGAGGTACTTGGCGCCGGTGTCGCATGCGAACGTCACCACGTTCATGGGCTTCGTCTGCCTGCGGCACCAGCGCATCGCGGCCGCGATCAGGCACCCGGTACTGGAACCGGCGAGCACGCCTTCCTTCACGAGCAGCTCGCGTGCGGCCATGAAGGCCTCGCCGTCCGTCACCGGGATCGCTTCATCGACGAGGTCGATGTCGCAGATGTCGGGCACGAAGTCCTCGCCCATGCCCTCGACGAGCCACGCGCCGGCTTCGACCTTCTTCCCCTCGTTCACGAGCGGGTGCAGGACGCTCCCGGCGGGATCGGAGAGGATGATCTTCACGTCGGGCTTCTTCTCGCGGAGATAGCGGCCGACCCCGCTGAGCGTTCCGCCCGAGCCGACGCCGACGACGACGGCATCGACGTTGCCGCCCATCTGCTGCCAGATTTCCGGGCCGGTCGTGGTGTAGTGGGCTTCGACGTTGGCGGGATTGCAGAACTGATTGATGAAGACCGAGTTGGGAGTCTGGCTCGCGAGTCTTGCGGCGACATCCTGGTAGTACTCGGGGTGACCCTTCTGCACGTCGGAACGAGTCAGGATCACCTCCGCGCCCATTGCGCGAAGGTGCTGAATTTTCTCCTGGCTCATTTTGTCGGGCATCACGACCTTGAGCTTGTAGCCCTTCTGTCCGGCGACCAGCGCAAGGCCGAGGCCCGTGTTCCCCGCGGTGGCTTCGATGATCGTGGGCAGGGGCATGCCCTTGGGCGGATTGGGATTCAGCCTGCCATCCCTTTCCGCGGCCTCGATCATCGAAAGCCCGATGCGGTCCTTGATCGAACCGGCGGGGTTCATCAGCTCCATCTTCACGAAGAGCCGGCACGGGCCGACATCCAACTTCCGAAGCTCGAGCATGGGGGTACGCCCGATCATCTCGAGGACGCCGCGGTAGACCGCCCCGCCACCCGTGCCCGCCACACCGCCCGCCGACACTCCCATGCTTCGTCCGCCGCCGGCCTCCGCCGCGTTCCGCTTTTCCGTCGATTGCTGGCTCATGATTCCTCGTTCATCGGTGCAGCGGGAAGCATCCCCGCACCCGAGTTCGGCTTCTTTTGCCGCATCCGCGGGCGCGCGGCTCCGTCCGCGCCGGCCCGGATGCGGAGTGTATCAGGGGCGCCCGGACGGTTCGTGCCGCGGCGGAGTCCGAGGTTCTTTCCCCGTGCGGTCCGCTCCACTCGGGCGCGCAGGGAGATCGCGGAGTGCAGATCCCCGCGGGGGAGAGGCCCGCGAGGGCCTATGCAACTCAACAGCAAGCCGGTGTTCCGAGCCTCATCCTCATGTCTGGAGACCGTCTCACGGCTTCGGGTTCATCGCATGCGTGTGCGATCTCCTCCTACCATGGAGCCGTGGCGCTGCCGTCGCTTTATCGTCCCACTGTCATCCGCTCTGCGCGGGCGAAGGTGAACCTCGCGCTGTCGGTCGGGGCGCCGCTGCGCGAGGGACCGCGGAGCGGGTACCACCCCATCGCCTCGTGGATGGCGCGGATCGACCTTGCCGACGAGCTGATGGTCACGCGCCTGGAGGACGACCGGCTGAGCCGCTACGCGATCCTGTGGCACGCCGATGCACCGCGCACCAGCCCGATCGACTGGTCGATCACGAAAGACCTTGCGGTGCGCGCGCACCTGCTGCTGGAGGAAGAGACCGGGCGCAGCCTGCCCGTGCAGCTCAAGCTGGACAAGCGGATTCCCGTCGGGGGCGGGCTGGGCGGCGGGAGCGCGGATGCGGCCGCGATGCTTCTGGCCGTGCGGGAGCTGTTTGACCTGGCGATTCCGGACTCGCGGATGGTCGAACTGGCGATGAAGCTGGGCAGCGACGTGGCGTTCTGCCTGGAAGAAGGACCGGCGGTCGTGGCGGGCCTGGGGGAGCGGATCGAGCGCACTCCGGCCGTCGAGGGGTGGATCGTGCTCGTCATGCCGCCTTTCGGATGTCCGACGGGCGCCGTGTATCGCGCGTTCGACGAAGTTGCGGGCGAAGCGGAGGCACGTGAAGAGGAAGTGCGGGCGATGGCGCGCGGCGCGGGCGCGGGGATCGAAGGTCTGTCGCTGTTCAACGACCTGGCCGCGGCGGCGGAACGGGTTGCGCCGGAGCTGGGGCTGCTCCGTGCGCAGATCGCGCGGGCGCTGGGGCGCATGGGAGACAGCGGGCCTCGCGCCGTGCACGTGACGGGCAGCGGCAGTACGTGCTTCGTCGTGTGCGGCAGCGCTGCTCATGCCGCGGAGACCGAAGCGTCGCTGCGCCGGGCGCTGGAAGGGTGCGCGGTGCGTGCGGCCAAGATCGGATGAACAGCCGCACGAGCGACGCTCAGCGGTTGGCGCGGAGCGCGTCGGAGGCCGGCTCGGGCATCGGCTCGGGGCCGTCGATCAGACCGAAGTCGGGCCACCGCTCCGGATCAATCTCGGGGCCGAGGGAAACATCTGCGCCGGGGAACTGGCCGAAGAGTCCGACGGAGGACGTGACGTGCTTGGGGACGTCCGGGCAGCCGCAGTCGCGGAGGGCGTGCCGGATGGCGGCGTTGGAGTTGGTGGTCACGAGCGCGTAGGGCACGGCGAAGAGTCTGTCGCGCTGGAGGCACGCCGCCTGATCGAGGGTGATGAGGAACGCGCTTTCCAGGCGATTGTCTGGAGCGGCGAGAAGCGAATGGAGGTGGTGGCCGCGGTTCATCTTTGCGAGGTAGTTGCGATGAGCGGGCGAGCGGGGCACGGAGTAATCGGTGCGGAGGCGAGCCTCGGTGAACTCGACGCGATGATTGAGGTAGGCGAACTGTCCGGGGCAGATGATGTCCAGGTAGAGATGGCGGCCGCGAGCGGCGACGATCCAGGAGCGCAGCTCGGCGCGGCACATCACGCAATCGGAGCGCGGGATGGCGGCGGCGGCGATGGCCGCGAGCGTGATCAGACCGAGGAAGATGATGAGCGGTCCGCGCCGCATGACGGCATGGTAGAGGGGACAGCGGCGCGAGTCCGGGCGGGCGAGTGCAGCAGCCGTTAGGATGAGGCTCGTATGACGAGCGTGATGCGGGTCGTCGAGTCCCTGCGGCTGTACATGCTGATCTGGAGCCTGCCCTACTCGCTGAAGTGGGCGGATGCGCTGGGGGATGCGGCCCTGCCGGCGATCGCGGCGCACGCGCTGCTGATCCTCTTCTCGCTAGCGAACTTTGACGCGGCGGTGCTCGAGGAAGGACAGCACCCGCGGCTGGCGCTGGTGCGCGACCGCATGCGGTTCAGCGTGCCGATGGTGGGCACGTTCCGGGTGGTGTGCGCGGGGACGCTGCTGGTGCTGATCGTGGCGCTGCTGGTGGCGGAGCCATGGCTCGGCGCGCTGGCGGGCGCGACGTTCGGTCTGATCGCCCTGCTGGGAGGGGGAGTCACGGGGCCGGCGCGGGCGTGGCGGCTGCGGCATGCGGAGGCGATCTGGCCCCTGGCGGCGCTGATCATGCCCGCGGCGCTGGTGCGGCTGCACGCCGATGACGCCGCGGGCGCGGGCGGGAGCGGATCGAGCGCGCTGGCGTCGGGCGTGCTGGGCGGCGTGACGCTGGGGGTGTACGTGCTGCTGTGCGTGATCCGCGATGAGCAGGCGGATCGGGGTCTTGGCCTGCGTACGACGGCGACGAGCCTCGGGCGCGGGCGATCGCTGGCGCTGCTGTTCGTCTGGCTGTGCGCCGGGGTGATGCTCGGCGCGTGGGGAACGGGGGCGGGGATGTGGAGCTGGCGGGTCGGCGGGGTTCTCTCCGTCGGGGCGATGGGCACGCTGTGGCTGGTGTCGGCGCGGATCGACGGGTACGCGGTGGGCCTGTGGTGGGCGACCAGCGCGGGCGCGGCGTTCCTGCTCTAGCGGCGCGGAGATGAGGCGCGGATCAGGCGGTGGGCTGGCGCTGGTCGGCGGAGCGGGTCAGAACCTGCGGAGCGCGGGGAGGTGATGCGCTGTCTTCGTCTTCCTCGTCGGAGGACTCTTCTTCGGCGGCCTCCTCCTCATCCACAAGCTCGTACTCCGACTCATCATCGGGAGTGACTTCGACTTCGTTGCCTTCCTCATCGACTTCGACGTACTTGTATTCGTACTCATACTCCTCGGCGTCTTCGGAGTCCTCATCCTCGTCGGAACTTTCATCCTCGACCGAGTCCTCCGCATCCTCTGACGCGTCCTCGTCCGAGTCCTGCTCTTCCTCCGCATCGGAAACCGCGGAGACATCGGCTTCGCCGCGTCGATCGGCGGCGACGGTCGCCGATGGCGGAGCGGGCGCTTCGTCCTCCGCATCGGCTTCGGGTTCATCGTCATCGTCATCCACGATGAAGTCGTCGTCATCGGCATCGGCGTCGATGATGGGAGCGGGTTCGATGGGTTCGCGGGCGGGCGTCGCGGATCGCGGCGCGGGGGCGGGTTCGGGGAAGAGGGAGGCCTGCTGCGGCGGCGCGGAGGGGGAAGTCGTGCCGGTCGCGGCCGCGAGGGCGTCGGCCTCCGCCTGGGCCTTGATGGCCGCCCATTCTTCGGGAGTCATGACGACCTCGCGCGCGACGGAGCCTTTGTGCTGGCCGATGATGCCGGCCTGGCCCATCATCTCGATGAGGCGCGACGCGCGGGTGTAGCCGATGGCGAGGCGCCGCTGGAGGAGGGAGACGGAGCCGCGCCGGGTTTCAAGGACGATGTCCACGGCCTTGTCAAAGAGGGGGTCTTCCTGCGCGTTGGCCATGGCGCGCTGGACGTAATCCTCGGGGCTGGACTCGTCGCCGGCCAGCGCGGCGGGGCCGCTGCCGAGCTGAACGAGCTGGCGCTCGAAGGAGGGCGCGGACATTTCGCGGATGAAGCGGACGCACTTGCGGATCTCGCGGTCGTCGACGAGCGTGCCCTGGGCGCGGATGGGAGTGGAGGACCGCGGCGTGAGCATGAGCATGTCGCCCTGGCCGAGGAGCAGCTCGCCGCCTTTCTGATCGAGCACGATGCGCGAATCCATGCCGGAGGCGACCTTGAAGGCGAGCCTGCCGGGCATGTTGGACTTGATGAGGCCGGTGACGACGTTGGCCTGGGGTCGCTGGGTGGCGATGATGAGGTGGATGCCGACGGCGCGCGCCTTCTGCGCGATGCGCACGATGGACGTTTCAACGTCCTTGTGTGTCATGATGAGGTCGGCAAGCTCGTCGATGATGAAGACCATGTAGGGGAGTTTGCGCGGGATGCGGGCTTCCTCGTTCTCGGAGCGCGGGTTGAAGCGGTCCTTCAGCTCCTCCCAGCCCAGCGCGTTGTACATGGAGATGTCGCGGCAGCCGGCTTCGGCGAGCAGCTCGTAGCGCTCTTCCATTCGCTGCACGGCCCATTCGAGCACGGCCGCGGCCTTGCCCATGTCGGTGACGACTGGGCACATGAGGTGCGGGATGTCCTTGAACTGCGAAAGCTCGACCATCTTGGGATCGACGAGCACCATGCGCAGGTCGTTGGGCTTCTGGGTGTAGAGGAAGCCCATGATGATGGCGCTCATGCACACGCTCTTGCCCGAGCCGGTGGTGCCGGCGATGAGCAGGTGAGGCAGGGAGGCGAGATCGACCACGAGCGGATTGCCGGAGGCGTCCTTGCCGAGGAAGAGCGGGAGCTTCATCTTTCCCGCGGCGGCGCAGGACATCAGCTCCTTGAGGCGCACCTTTTCCTTCTTGCGATTGGGGACTTCGACGCCGACGGTGTCCAGCCCTTCGGTATTGGGAACGATGCGGAGATTCACCGCCTTGAGAGAGCGGGCGATGTCCGAGGCGACGGCCTGAATGGAAGACACCTTTGTTCCGGGCGCGAGGCGGACCTGATAGAGCGTGATGACGGGGCCGGAATCGATGCCGACGACCTCGCCGTCGATCCTGTAGGTCTTGAGCGCCTGTTCGAGGGCCTGGGCCTCTTCGCGCACCATGGCCTCGATCTCTTCGGAGTAGGTCGCCTCGGGGTCTTCGAGCAGGTCGAGCGGCGGGAAGACGTAGGGGCGCTCGGGCTGATCTTCCTCGAAGCGCTGGGAGCGGATTTCCTTGAGGTCGTCGGCGGTGGCAGCGCGATGACCGACGGCGGCGAAGCGGACGGGGAGCTTGGCGATCTTCCTGCGCAGCTCCTCGGGATCGAAGACCTGGGGCGCGCCGGGCGTGTCATCGGGATCGGCGTCGGGATCGGCGCTGTCCCCGCTTGATTCGGCGCCGGCGGCGGCCTGCGTCGCAGGATTCCGCGCAGGAGCGTTCTCGCTGTCTTCGCGCCGAGCTTCGGTCTGCTGCGCGGCGCGGCCGGCGGGAGCGGTCGCCCCGTGCTCGGACGATCGCGTCTCGCTGCCGCTGGACGAAGATTCTTCCGCCTGGTCGCTGTCCGGGGGCGTGGCGGATTCGCCGAGGTGCCGGGCGCGGGCGGCCGCCCTGCGGAGGATGGCGGTGAGCGCGCCCAGACGCTCATCGCCGTCGATGTCGTTCTCGCGGATTCTGCGCGTGGTGGAAGCGAGCCTGTGCGAGGCGGCGCCGGCCGCGGTTGCTGTGGTTCGGACCGTTGCGCCGGAGACGCGGGCGAGCATGTTGGGCACGATGACGATCCAGCGGTCAAACGCCACGGTCAGTCCGACGAGCGCGATCAGCACCAGCCAGAGCGCGGAACCGAAGGAGCCGAAGCGGGAGGTGAGTTCGGCAAGGCCGGCGACGGCGACGAGTCCTCCGGAGCCTTCCGGGCGAGGACTGGACCAAGGGGCGACGAGGGCGTAGAGCGCAGAGAACGCCAGCGCGAGAAGGATGACACCGATGGCGCGAACGCCGACGTGCGACACCGGGCCGCGGAAGGCAATCAGAGCGAGATAGAGTCCGGCGGAGAGCGTCACGATCCACGCGCCGGGACCGAGCATGACAAGCAGCGCATCGGCCACATAGGCGCCGACCGGCCCGACGAGGTTGGCGACCTCGCCGGTCGAGCGAGTGCCGGCGAGGGAATGACTGGGAGGATCGGCGGGGCTGTAGGTCGCCAGAGAAGTTACGATCAAAACCCAAACAACGGTGCCGGCCAACCAAGCCAGACGCTTGAGGGGGGAAGCGTCCACGTCACGCTCGTTGGCGGATTGTTGTCTGGAGCCTTTCCTGCGGTTTGCGGCTTGCATGCGCGCGCGATCGCCCCTGGATTCCGATTTCGTAGCCATAGGTGGTGATATCGGACACAGGACGGCAAAAGGGCCTAAAGGCGTACCGGCACCGGGTTTCCGGCGGTTGGAAAGGTGGGTGTCGGCACGGCTGCCCTTCCATGAGCGGAGAGGGGTGTGGTTTGCCCCACTTGGGGCCGCGAACGGCCGACTGAAATAGGTTCCGGGCGCGTACGAGGGAGCCGCGGGGCGAAACAGAGCGAAGAATGGTTGAGGTGCGCCGATCGTGGGTTATCGCGTGACGCCCGAGGGCGCCGGGAAAGGGCAGGCGGAGCGAGAGGCATGACGTTCAAGCAGATGCGTGGAATGGCCGTGCTGGGCGCGGCGGTCCTGATGGTTGTCGGCGGAGCGGCCCATGGACGTCAGCTCCCACTGCCCGGAACGAGCCAGGATTTTTCGCTCTACGGGACGCAGCCGCTGGACTACGTTTCAGAGTTCTATTCGAGCTACGGACTGTGCTCCATCTGCCACGCGGGGTGGAACATGCAGCAGGAACCGTTCCGCTGGGCGGGGTCGCTGCATGCGCACGCGGCGCGTGATCCGCTGTTTCGGGCAGCGGTGGCGGTGGCCAATCAGGATGTGAGTCATTCGGGAGAGACGTGCTGGCGGTGCCACTCGCCGCGGGGCTGGCTCGAGGGACGGGTGGTGGGACATCCCGACGGCTCGATGCTCGATGCGCAGGACATTCAGGAAGGCGTGAGCTGTCACTTCTGCCACCGGATGGTGGACCCGGTGTATACGCCGGGGGTCAGCCCGCCGGAGGATTTCGAGATCATCGAAGAGCTTGAACTGGCGGGTTTGCTGCCGACGAGTCCGGACAGCGGACAGTATGTGATGGAGCCGTATGACCGGCGTCGCGGCCCGTATACGTATGACCCGCAGGTGTTCGAGCCGCCGCACCCGTGGATCCAGAGCCACTTCCATCGATCGGGGGACATGTGCGGCACGTGCCATGACGTGAGCAACCCGGCGCTTTCGAGGGTCGGGAACGGGGTCTACGCGCCCAACGCGTGGGATGAGCCGCACCCGACGATGGACAAGTACGACATGTTCCCGGAGCAGCGCACCTACAGCGAGTGGCTCGCGAGCGCCTATCCGCAGGGGTTCGACACCGGAGGGCGATTCGGCGGGAACAACCCGGTGGTGAGCCAGTGCCAGGATTGCCACATGCCGCGGCACACAGGCCCCGGCTGCCAGCCGTACTTCGAAGGCCCGATTCACAACGATCTGCCCTACCACAGCTTCCAGGGCGCCAACCGCTGGATGATCGACGTGCTCTTGCACCTGTATTCCAACGAGTTCGACGCGGACACGCTGGCGGCGCTGGACGCGGCCAAGGCCGACACGGAGGAGATGCTCACGAAGGCCACGGACATGGTGCTCGAGCAGCTTCCCGGCGGGCGGCTGAAGGTGCGGATCATCAATGAGTGCGGGCACAAGCTGCTGACGGGGTATCCGGAGGGCCGTCGCATCTGGCTGAACGTGAAGTTCTTCGACGGCAACGGCGGGCTGATCGCGGAGCGCGGGCGGTATGACGCGGCCAACGCGACGCTCGTGGAGAGCGATACGAAGGTTTACGAAGTGAAGCACGGGCTGGACGGGAACATGGCGAGCCTGACGGGCGTGCCCGAGGGTCCGAGCTTCCACCTGGTGCTGAACAACAAGATCTACAAGGACAATCGGATTCCGCCCCGCGGGTACACGCTGGCGGGATTCCAGGCCGTGCAGAGCGAGCCGGTGGGCTACCACTACGAGGACGGGCAGCACTGGGACGACACGTGCTTCATGATTCCCGCGGGCACGGAGAACATCGAAGTCACGCTGTACTACCAGACGGCCTCGCGGCAGTACATCGAGTTCCTGCGCGACGAGGATGCACGCGTGCCGCCGGGTACGGCGGGGCAGTTGATCTACGATGCGTGGGTCGCCACGGGCAAAAGCCCGCCCTTTGCGATGGACAACGGGACGTTCGAAGTTCTGCCCTTCACGGTCGGCGACATGGACGGCGATCTGGACGTGGATTCGACCGACCTGAACATCGTGCTGACCGGGTTCGGGTGCACCGGGCCGGGCATGTGCGCGGGCGATGCGGACTGCGACGGCGATACGGACTCGACCGACTTGAACATCGTGCTCACGAACTTCGGGGCGTGATCATTCCGTCTGCTCGAGCGCCAGAAGCTCTGCCGAAGCATGTGTGATTGCTCAGAGCGATGCAACGCCTATCACGCTGCGCAAGTCGGAACTGTCACCGATCCGGTCGCGCAATCGGGTGCGCGGCGATCGGTATATGCGTTTACGTCGAACCATCGCGGCTATAACAGGGGGGGTTGACTCTGCTCCGGCGGGGGGGGGTAGGCTCGCGTCATGCTCACCGGCGCTTCCGGATTCCACGGAAAGCACGACAGGGCCTTCACGCTCGTCGAAATTCTGGTGGTCATCTCGGTTGTTATGTTGCTTCTTGGGCTGTCGATCGCTGCGCTCAGCAACGCGAGAAGGAATGCCGGGCACGTGCTCGACTTGGCCGGCCTGCGGGACGACGGCGCGATCATCACGGCTTACAGCGGAAATCGTGATGGGAGAGTCCCTGCGCGATTCCCGGAACGCGATGTCGCGGGTGTGCCGGGGGACATGGTGCGAATCGATCTGCCCGAAGGGGGATGGGTGGTTTCGACCTATTTCGCGCACGCGGCATCATGGCGGATTGTTGCGCATGCGGACGGATTCATAGATGAACGCATTTCGCTTCCTGCGGACTATATTCAGGGCGCTGGAAGTGAGCGCGAACTGACCACACTCAGTCACGCCTTTCTTGCTCAGCCTGCGTACTGGTCGGGGGATTCGGGTGCTCAGTTCAAGGCGAGATGGCGCATCATGCGGCTGTCCGAGGTCGGATCGCCGGCTCTCAAGGCATTGGTTGTCAGCTCCAAGCATCGCAGGCCGCGAGCGCCCGGTGATACCACGGGGATCGGCGAAGAGGACAAGATAACGCCGCCGCTTGCGGCCGCATTCGTCGATGGGCACGCCGCAATGGTGCAACCGGAGCGATTCGGGCCGTGCGTTCCCAATACGCTCGTGGGCATACGGGCCAGCCCGATGCTGACGACCAAGGACGGCGTCAATGGGAAGGATGTGGGGTCGGAATCGTGAATCCGGGGATTCTTTTCGATGAAAGGACGCGATGCCAAGTCTCAGAAAGTGCTGCTCTGTGCCGGGCCGATCGCCGGTCTCGGAATCGTGGTCGGGCTTGTCTGGGCCGACACGTTCACCATCCAAAACGACAGATACTGCAGATACTCCGGCGGAACCGGTGAGGTTGTGGTTGACTGCGGCGAAGGAAACTGGTGATGCCTCGCGATCGATTGCTATGGGAACACGTCCGTGAGTTGTTGCAGCGGCGTGAACCAGTGTCAGTGGCAATTCACGCAGAAATGCTTCGCAATCCACCTTTGCTTCTGATGCGATGAGCCGCCGCATGCTCAAATACTGGGCGCTCGGTGCAGCGCTCGTCTGCGCGGTCGCGCTGGCGTGCGTAGCGGTCTGGCGCTACGGAGCGCGCGCGGGCGCCGATCAAGTTGCAGCCGCACGTGGCCCCGACGCGGGCGACTTCCGCCCGGCGCTCGAGAGCGCCCTTCGGCGTGATCCGGTCACGCCGGCTCTCGAGGACCATCAACGCGAGGATTTCGTGAACTTCTGCGGGCAAATGCTGGAGGCGTATTCTCAGCCTGCGTGGGATGACTATGTGCTCCTCATGCAATCTCTTGGAGGAGCTCTCAGAGACCCATCGCTGAAGGACCGCCTCGCGAAGCATTGGGGACCAACAGGGCTTTCGTTTCCTTGGGCAGCAATCGATGCCGACAGCCTCCGAATCGAACCTATCCGCCGGCTGAGCGACGGCGCCGTGATCACGCCGGGTGATCGCGCCCGGCCCATTCTCCATGTTGAAAGCAAGTTCGACTTCGGCGTCGATCGGCTGAAACTCGGCAAAGCGGCGGACAGGGCGCTCTGCTTCCGGGCTGTGGATCAGCGCGGTTTTGAACACAATGTGTGGATCATTCTGGGCTGGGATGAAGATCGCAATCGATGGATTCCGCTCTGGCTCTGGGCGGATGATCCGCCGGGAGAATGGACTTCTCCCGTCATCTTCTGATAATTGTCAGCGGCGAAATGTGACTTCGCGCACGCATTTGTGGCGGCTACGCTTCCCGTGGTCTACGTCGTTCGCAACCTGAGATTCGTTCTCCTGGGCACGGGCACCTCGGGCGGGATCCCGATCATCGCGTGCGAATGTCCCACGTGCACATCCGATGATCCGCGCGATCGGCGGCTGCGCAGCGGCGCGGCGGTGATGTGGACGGATCCCGCGGGGCGGGAGCGCGTGGTGCTGATCGACGCCACGCCCGATCTGCGCGAGCAGGCCCTGCGGCACAGGCTCCGGCGCTGCGACGCGATTCTGTTCACCCACAACCACGTGGACCACATCTTCGGGCTGGACGAGGTGCGCCGGTTCAACGCGGTGATGAGGGCGCCGATCGACGTGTACGCCGAGCGGGCGACGATGGACTCGCTGCGGCGGGTCTACAAGCACATCTTCGAGAAGGACGGGAACGTCAATGATTCGTTCGTCGCGACGCTGATCCCGAGGCTGATCGAACCCGCCCGCCCGATCGACATCCACGGCATGCGATTCACTCCGATCCGGCTGCTGCACGGGCGGCTGCCGATCGTGGGGTTCAGAGTAGAGGAGAAAAGGCAACAGGGCATCGAGGCGTCGTGGCATCGAGGGATGAAAGACGATGGAGAAGCCGGAGACGGGGCATCCCGTCGCGCCGCGATATCCCGGCAGCCGGCATCCGGCGATGGAGGTGCAGAGGGAGGGACGGCCGCGCAGGTGTTCCCGCTGGCGTACTGCACGGATGTGTCGGGAATTCCGACGGAGAGCTGGGGACTGCTGGAGGGGCTGGGCACGCTGGTGCTGGACGGGCTGCGCATCCGGCATCACCCGACGCACTTCAATCTCGATCAGGCGGTGGATGTGGCGCTGCGGGTCGGAGCGCGCCAGACCTATCTCACGCACATCGCCCACGAGATCCGGCACGCCGAGGTTGATGCGGGGTTGCCGCAGGGGATCAATCTGGCCTGGGACAACCTGATCTTGGGGGGCGGGCAGGAAGCTGATTCCCCGGAGATTGCACGGCGAGGCGCTGAGGATGCGGCCTTGGAAGGGGCTCCCGATCCTCGATTCGAGGACGTATGAAGCTGTGATCACTTTGTGGGCGAGTCACCGGACCGTGCCGAGGGCGGGGCGGGATTCGCGTCGTCGAAGACCTGCTCGACCGCAAGTCCGAAGAGGCGGGCGATGCGGAAAGCCAAAGGGAGGCTGGGGTCGTATCTGCCGGTCTCGATGGCATTGACGCTCTGGCGGGAAACCCCGAGCCGAGCGGCGAGATCCGCCTGCGACCAGCCGCGTTGTGCCCTCAGAATGCGGAGCCGGTTGTTCATGCTGGCGATGGCGGTTGTGTAAAGGGTTATTGACACAATGTCAAGTCAGCTTTACACAGGGTCATGGGGAGAGCCGATGGGATTTCCGGCACAGGCGGGTGTGCTTCAGGCGGGCTTTGGGAGCTGGGCACGGGCGTGTGCCGCTACAATCGCCGCCCCCCATGGCCAAGGCACGCGAAATCAGGAAGCGGATCAAGGCGGTCGCCAACATCCGTCGCATCACGAAGACGATGCAGATGATCGCGACGAGCAAGTTCGCCAAGGCGCAGCAGCGCGCCACGGCGAGCAAGCCGTTCACGGAAGGCATTTTTCAGCTTGTCACGGAGCTGGCGGCGAAGGCGGGAAACGTCTCGCACCCGCTCATCAACGGACCGACGGGCGGCCCGAAGGGGAAGCCGCTGGTGCTGGTGGTGACGAGCGACCGGGGACTGTGCGGTCCCTACAACGGCCTGGTGCTGCGACTCGGGGCCAAGCACATCCGGGAAGTGCGTGCCGCGGGGCAGGAAGTGGAGATCGAGCTTTCGGGTCGGAAGGGCGTCGCGTTCTGCCGGTTCAACAAGATCGAAGTCGGGCGGATGCACAACGAGTTCGGCGACAACCCGAAGTATGACGCGGCCGAGAGACTGGCGCAGGACTACATGGACCGGTTCCTGTCGGGAAGGAACTCGAGCATTTCGATCATTTCCATGAAGTTCCTGTCGGCGGGCAAACAGCGTCCCGAGGTTCTGCAACTGCTTCCGCTGAAGCCGCCGACGGCGGGATCGGGCGGCGCGCCATCGAGCGAGAAAGGCGCCTCGCGCGACGGCGGGAAGGACGGCAGGCAGCACCGCGTCGATTACGAGTTCTCACCAAGCCCGGAGGAGCTTCTGGGCGAGCTGCTGCCTGCAACGGTGAAGGCGACGCTGTTCCAGTGTCTGCTGGATGCGGCGGTCAGCGAGCACGTCGCGCGCATGGTGGCGATGAAGGCGGCGACCGACAATGCGGCGAAGATGGGCAAGCTGCTCAACCGCAAGTTCAATCGCGCGCGGCAGGCGCAGATCACGACGGAGCTGACCGAGATCGTGTCGGGCGCGGCGGCACTCGAATAAGAAGAGTCTGGCGGCCGAACGACCGTCTGCTTGCGAGCTGTCGGCGTGCAAAGTGCGCACGTCGGCGGTCTAGAATGTCGCCATGTCCGCCGAGGCCAAAGATCTTCTGGATCGCTGCCGAACCGGCGACGAACGTGCTTGGAACGAACTCGTGCGGGAGCACGCGGGGCTTGTGTACGCGGTGGCGCGCAGGCAGGGGCTTCGGGAAGCAGAGTGCGACGATGTGGTGCAGAGCGTCTTCGTGACGCTGCTGAAGCATCTTGACGCGATCGAGGAGGCCGCAAAGCTCCCGGGCTGGCTGGCAACGACCGCGCGCCGAGAGAGCTGGCGGATCGCGCGCCGGGTGGCGCGCGGCGGCGCGGCGCTGGAGGCTGACCACCCGCTGGCGTCGCCGATCAGCGGCGACGCGCTGGAGCGCATCGAGCTTGCCGATCGGGTGCGTCGGGGGCTGGAGGCCCTGGGGCCGAAGTGCCGTGATCTGCTGACGGCGCTGTTTCTCGAGACGGATCACCCCGACTACGAGCGGGTGAGCCAGCGCGTTGGGATTCCGTTCGGAAGCATCGGACCGACCCGAGCGCGTTGCCTGGCAAAGCTGGCGGAGATTCTGGCCGCGGAGGAAGGCGGATCATCTCGGAACGACATTGAGCGCGGAAACCCGCCGATCAGCAGGTATCACGGGGGTTCCTGAAAGGCTCTGAAGGTGGGACGATGAGCGGCGAACCCCTCCAAGACGAAGCGTTGGTCGAGTGGATTCTCGGAACAGCCACCGAAGCGGACGCGGAGCGCATCCGCGCTGCGGTGGAGTCCGATCCTGCGGCGTCGGCCAAGGCAAAGGCGATTCGCCGGGCGCTGGCCGGGCTGCATGAGTTCCGCAGGTCGGCCGCGGAGTTCAAGGTGACGGGGGAGCAGTTGACCCATCTGAGCAGGCTGATGAAGCCGGGCGCGGTGGAGCGGCTTGGTGCGGCGCTGCGGAAGGCTCAAGAGAGCATCGCCCGAATCGTCTTCGACAGTCTGCTTCAGCCGAGCGTTGCGCCGGGGTATCGCGGGAGCCGCGAGGGTGAACGCGTGATCCGAGCGGAGAGCGCCGCGGGCGGAGTGGACCTGCACATCGAACCGCGGGCCGGCGGGCGGGAATGGCACGTTGCGGGCGAGGTTCGATGGGCCTCTGCGGGGGGCGGGGGCGCGCCGACGGTGGTGCGCGCGATGCGGGCGAGCGACGGGAAGGAGATCGAGGCCGGCGCGGATGAAGGCGGTTTCTTCGAGCTGGCGCTGCAGGCGGGCGCGTACGAAGTGCTGATCGAAACGGACAAGAGTTCGCTCGTGATCGAGAGGGTAGAGATACCGGGCGGGGACGCCCCGGCCACGGGAGGGGCGCGCGTGTGATCGCGATGGAAGACGAACTGATGCAACTGGCGGAGTCCGGCGATGCGCGTGCGGCGGAAGAAGTAACCGCGCGGCTTCGCCGACTCTCCATCGCGGACCCGTCGGCGGCGGTGCATGAGCTTCGGTCGCTGATCGCGCGTCTCGGAGGGAGATCGGTTCTGCGCATGCGGCTGCTGGGCGAGCTGGCGCATGCGCTCTGCTACGTGAATGACTTTGCGGGCGCGGAGGCGGAGTTCGAGGCGGCGTGCACAGCGGCGCGCGAACTCGGGCTGGACGTGGAGATTCCCGACCTCCTGATCCGGCGCGTGCAGCCGCTGGCCCGCATGGGGAGGCTTTCGGAGGCGGAGCGAGCGGCGCGGGCGGCGCACGAGGGGTTTCTGTCGTCCGGCAGAACGCACGAGGCAGGCCGTGCGGCGGTGAACCTCGCGATCGTGCTGCGGATGCAGGGGCGGAGCGAAGAGGCGCTCACATGGTTCGAAACGGCCGCGCCGCTGCTGGCGGCGGACGAGCAGGCGACGGCGGCGCTGAAGAGCAATCTGGGCGAAGCGCTGCTGGACCTGGATCGATTCGCGGAAGCGGCGGAGGCATTCGAAGCGGCGCTCGATGTGTTCGAGTCGGGCGGGCACCTTCACCTGGCGGCGATCGTGGAGGGGAACCTGGCCGATCTGGCCGCGCGAGCGGGGCGGGTGGACGAAGCGGTGCGCCGTTTCGATGCGGCGCGGGCGAAGTACGAGCGCGTGGGGGCGAAGGCGGATGCCGCGCGCCTGCTGGCGGAGGAAGCCGAGGCGCTGCTGACGGTCGGCGCTTGGGTGAAGTCGGAGCGGTTGTATCGCGCGGCGCTGCCGGAGCTGCGGACCGCGGGGCTGCTGCGCGAAACGGCGCGGGCGGCGCTCGGCGCGGGCCTGGCGCTGGCGCGCCAGGGGGAGATCGAGTCCTCGAAGGAACTGCTGGACGAGGCGGAACGCGCGGCGGATGCGAGCGGGGCGCACGCGCTGTCGGTGCAGGCATGCCTGGCGCGAGCCGAAGTCGCGCGGTGCACCGGGAACCATGAGGAGGCGGCGAGGCTGATCGAGCAGGCGATGTCGCGTCTTGACGACCGTCCGCTCCAGCGGCTGTTCGCGCTGGCGGCGCGTGCGCGCATCGCCCTTGACGAGGGAGATGTGCACCGCGCGATGGCGCTGCTGGAGGAAGGTGAACGGGCGGCCGAGGGATTCGAGTTCGCCCCGCTGAAGGCGAGGCTGCTGGACCTCAAGGGTCTTGCGCTTGGTCGGCTGGGACGGCACGCCGAGGCACTGGCGGCGCACCTGGGCGCGGTCGAACAGACGGACCGATCGCGTGGAGCGATCCGCGCGGATGAAGTCCGCACGGCGTACCTGGAATCCTCGCTGAGCCTGTACGCCCATGCGTGCCGGGCGATTCGGATTGCGAACACACCGGACGCTCCGCGGCTGCTCATGGGAGTCATCGAACGGATGCGCGCACGCACTCTGCTGGAATCCTGCGCGGGAAGCGAGCGGAACGACCGGACCGAAGGAGAGGTGTACGATCGGCGGCGCGCGGAGATCGTCGGGGAGCTGAACTCCCTGTACTCGCGTCAGGGTCTCGGAGGCCGCTTCGCGCAGCAGGGCGGAAGATCGGCACGCGACACTGGGAAGCGCATCCTCGAGCTGGAGACGGCGCTGGAACAACTGCTGGACCGTGAACAGGCGAGCGGCGCCCCGGTTCGTCCCGACGTGCTGAAGCCGATCACGCTGGAGGCGGCGCAGGCGGCGCTTCCCGCGGATGCAGCGATCATCTCGTATTACCTGGACGGCGATGACATTTCGGCTCTCGTGGTCACGCGTCGCAGCGCGACGATGCGGCACGCGCTGAGTTCCCGCGCCGCGGTGGCGCAGCTCCGTCGCCGCGCGGAGTTCGAGATTGCCAGAGCGCAGGGGCTGCCCGGGCACATGAGGCAGGGAAGGCCGGATGAGAGCGTGCTGCGCACCACGTCGCGGCTGCTGCTGGAGCCGCTGGACGAGCTGCTCGAAGGTGTTGAGCGCGTTTTTCTGATCCCCTGCGCGGGTCTGCACGACCTGCCGCTGTGGGCGGCGGCCGTTGTTCACGGATCGGACGGCGACAACGGCTCGCGGCGGGCAAGGATCGGCGGCATCGCGCCGAGCGCCGGCGTCGGGCTTTACCTAGCGGATCTTGTTCGGGAGCGTGCATCGCGGACGTCCGGGGGCGGCGGTTCGCTCGTGGTGGCGGTGGCGGATGACGTGGCGCCGCTCATGGAGCGGGAAGCCGAGGAGATCGCGGAAGAGGTTCCGGGAGCCCGGGTCATGCTGGGCGCGGGGGCGACGGCGGAGGAGTTTCTGGCCGCGCTGCCTGAGCATGGGCTTGTGCACATTGCGTGCCACTGCGTCTTTGAACCGGAGTTTCCGATGTCGTCGCGGATCAAGCTGCACGATCGGTGGGTGACGGCGCGGGAGGTCGCGGGCAGGCTGGCGCGCGGAGCGGTGGCCATGCTCGCCGGCTGCGAATCGGGCCGGACGTCGAACCGCACCGGCGCGGAAGAGCGGTTCGGACTGGTCCGCGCGTTTCTCGGCTCGGGCGTCGGGTGCGTGGTCGCGTCGCAGTGGCGGCTGCACGACGAGACAGCGCGGAAGATTTTCGTATCTCTTCACCGGGAGCTGGCCGGGGAGAACGGGAGCGCCGCTTTCCGAATCGCCGGAGTCCTTGTCGACGAGCAGGCGCGCATGCGCGACTGCGGCGTGGGGTGGCCGGACTGGGGTCCGCTGTTCGTCAAAGGAGCGATCTCATGAAGCACGCCGTGCACAGGACGACGATGACGATGGCGGCGGTGATGGCGTGGGCGCTGCTTGCCATCAGCGGAGAAGCCAAGGCCCGCGGAGACGACGAGTTCGAGCTGCACCGCGCGGTGGTGCGGCTGGTTCCCGGCGCATCCATCGCGGCGTTCAACCAGGACTACCAGACGACGACACTCGATGAGATTCCCGAGCGCCTGGTCTATCTGCTCCAACTCCCAGAAACCATCGACGAGGAGCAGTTCGTCCAGGATGCAGCCGCCGATCCGCGGGTGGTGTATTGCGAACTGAACTATCTGGGAACGGACGTCAATCCCGACGGGAGCACGCAGAGCATCTTTCTGAGCATTACGCCCGGGGCCTACAACAATGATCCGAGCATCCTGAAGGTGCGCGGGATCGAGGCGCAGTCGCTGTCCACGGGGCGCGGCATCATGGTCGCGGTCGTGGATTCCGGAGTGGACGGTTCGCACCCGCTGCTTCAGGGGCGGATCGCGGAGGGGGGATTCAACTTCATCGATCTGAATCCGAACACCAACGACGTCGGCGACGGCCTGGACAGCAACGGAAACGGCGTAGCCGATGAGATGGTCGGTCACGGAACGCTGGTCGCGGGGCTGATCGCCCGCATGGCGCCGGAGGCGGAGCTGCTGCCGGTGCGCGTGATGGACAGCGACGGCAGGTCCACGGTGTTCGGTCTTGCGCGAGGCATCTATCACGCGCTGGACCTGGGAGCGGATGTGATCAATGTGAGCCTCGGCACGCAGGCCGAGCCGCTGGTGCTGCGCGAGGCCGCTGCGGAGGCGGAAGCGGCCGGCGTGATTCTGGTCGGCGCAGCGGGGAACGACGACACGTCCGATCCCGCGCGGAATCCGGCGGGGAGTTCGGACCTCGGCGTGATTGCCGTCGGGGGGACGCAGTTGAACGATGAGCGTGCCGCGTTCTCCAACTTCGGAACCTGGTTGTCCCTGTGCGCGCCGGCGGTGGAGGTGCGCAGCCTGGTGCCCGGGGGCGGGTACGGAAAGGCCAGCGGGACAAGCTTTGCAGCGCCGTTCGTTTCCGGCACGGCGGCGCTCCTGCGTTCGATCTGTCCGGTCGCGAGCACGGGTCAGATCCGCGGGCGGATTCTGGATCATGCGGTATCCATCGACGCGCTGAACCCGAGCTACGCGGGCCTGCTGGGAGCCGGAAGGCTGGACGCGGCCACGGCGCTGGGGGTCGACGGCGCGCCGCCGGCGTTCTCGTGCGATCTCGACGGCGACCGGATCGTTGACGTGGAGGATCTGCACCTGCTGCATGCCGCGCCGCGCGATGTCAACGGAGACGGCTCGGCCAACAGCATCGACATTCAGGACCTGCGTGCCTGGCTCCGGCTCGATGAGGCGCAGGACGTCGGCTCGCGGGATCGCTGAAGCTCTGCGCATTTCAAGGCGGCGCGTGCGCCGTTTCGGTCATTGCTGACCTTGACGGCGCCCAATGCCGCGCGCGCTCGCCCGGGCCGGAAGGGGCCATCGGCGCTTACCTCGATCGTCGCGCGACGGCGCATGAAGAATCGCACATGCCGCTGATGACGGATGTATCAAACGTGCGGGCTGCGCGCTCTGCATGGTGACGTCGACCGTGGTGGTCGACACTCGCACGCATGCATCAAGGAGAGTTGTTTCATGTTCCGTACAGCCTGCAGCATGAGCGTTTCGGCAGCGGCGCTGATGACTCTTGCCGGTTCCGCGCTCGCGACCGGTGACGCTCCCCGATTCCCGGCGGAGATCGACTTGACGGGCGCGCAGCCCGCCGGCGCGGCCGCGATGGCCGGCGCTCTTGTCATCGTGACGGACAATGAGGGCCAGGAGATCGAGATCGATATCGGCCCGGAGACCGGAAAGGTCCGTGTGTGGGGCGTGGACGGCATCCCCAGCGGGGCCGTATTTGAAGGCGTGACGTCGCTGTCGCTCACGACGGGCGCGGGCACGGACGCGATCTTCATCCGCGTGTTCGCGCTGGAGGTCATGCCGATCAGCGTGAACACCAATGCCGGGAACTCGGACGTGAAGATCCGCTACGAGCTGGCGGAGTCTTCCCAGACGGCGACGACCGACGTGGTGGTGACCGGCGGCACGGGCGAGGACAAGGCGGCGTTCGAGGTCGAGTCGCTGGCGGCCGGTTTCGTCGCGACGTGGACGGTGAGCGGCCTCTCGGGCAACAACGAGGCGACCGCGGTGATCAACTCGCCGGAAGATTCGGACCTGATGTCGGTGGACTTCGACTTTACGGCGTCCGGCGGGCTGGACAAGTACGTCTTCGACGTCATCAGCTTCGCGCAGAGCGCCCAGTTCGGACTCTCCGCGGACACCGGCGGAGCCGACGACCTGGCGGTGGTGACGCTCGACAACTTCGCCTCCGGCTCGGACACCGACGCGGCGTTCGCGCTCCGGCTCGGTACAGGCGGCGACACTTCGGAGATCGTTGTGAACTCGCCGGGCGGCACCGCCGATCTGACCGGCTCGAGCCTCGGCGGCTCGGGCGACGATCTGCTCAAGCTCGTTCAGGAAGCCAACGGCCGGATCAACCTGCGCCTCAACGGGCAGGGCGGGCATGACTACGTGGATGTCTTCGCCAAAGGCTCGAACGTCCGCGGTACTCCGCGTCTGCTCGGAGCCGGCGGCAACGACTTCCTGAAGCTCTTCGTCGATGGCCCGCACGTTGCGACCCCGATCATCGACGGCGGCGCCGGATACGACATCGCCTACGGGTTCGGCACGATCATCAACTGCGAAGAAGTGAACAACTAAGCCCCTTGCGCTCTCTCTCGGGTTGTTTCCGCTCCGCGGTCCCCGCTCTCCTCGAGCGGGGCCGCTTTTTTTTGCGTCGATCGCGCGAATGTGATCTCAGGCCGCGACGGAGTCTGTATTGCTCCACGCCGCGATGGGCGCAGCGGACTCGCGCAGAGGCTGTGCGCATGACCCAACGGCCTGAAGCGGCATCCACGGCGTGAGCACGTTCGCGCCCGGCCGGGCGCCGAGGAGGCGCCGGGCGGAATCGAGCATCGGGCCGGGGGAGAGCGTGCCGATGACGGAGGCCGAGAGGCCGGCGCGGTCACGATCCGAACCGGGATCGACGACGTGCGCCCCGAGTTCCTCCAGGACCTGCCGGACCGCCCACGCGTTCTTGCCCGGATCGACGAGCGCAACACGCGGGCGCCCGGCGCGGCACGCGGCACCTCCTTCAGAGCACGAATCGATTCCAGCCAGCGCCTGCGCGAGCCAACGTCGCGCGGCCGCAAGGCCCGTGAACCGGTCCCACAGGCTCTCGGACATTTCGGCGCGTGGCTGGATGTCCATGGATTGCTTGAGTTCGTCGAGGCCGATTTGATAGCCAGCGACCGCATTCTCGCGTCGGGCGATATCGAAGTAGCGCGACACGGTATCGGAGAGTGCGGCGCAGCGATGCACCTCCGGCGCATAGCGGAGGGCGACCCAGCCGTTGTTGCGGACGAGCCGGCGCAGGATTTCATCCATGTCGCGGCCCTGCGCATCCTTGTGGTGCATCACGCGGAAGCGCCGGCTCCAGACCACGCGGTATCCGGCCAGCAGCAGCTTGGCGCAGAAGTCGTACTCCTCGGCGTAATAGCCGAAGGAAGGGTCGTAGCCTCCGAGCTGAAGGAACAGGTCGCGCCGGATGGCAACGCCGCAGCCGATGAAGACCTCCGGCAGCCCGCCGGCTTCGTGCTTTTCCTGCATGTGTTCTTCCGACGCTTCCACGGCAGTCGGTGGCAGGAACACTTCGGCCGCGATAGCGCCGACGGGAAGGTCGGAAGGATCGTGCGACGGACCACCGGAGCCGGCCGCGGCCAGGATGTCATCGATGAACGCGGTGTTCATCGGATATGAATCGTCGTCGAGCATGAGGAGCCAACTGTCCGGGCCGGCGGGGGCTGCGGCCGCGCCGGCGTTGCGTCCGGCCGCGGCCTCGTTGGTGGTGCGATAGATGACGCGAACGGGGATGCCGTTCGGGAGGCGGTCCGGCGCGAGGACGGGGAACCTCGATGCGTTGTCCACGATGATGATCTGGGCGCCGCCGATGCGTTCATGGGCGCGTGCATCGAGCTTCGCCATCTCGGCGAGGGTGAGCGTGAGGCGCTCGGGGCGATCGCGGGTGGGGATGATGTAGGTGAGCATGCTGATTCCGACGTGATCTCGCCACCGGGACACGGAGGCACGGCGCGAGAAGAAGATGCGAGGTCTTCAGACGACCGCGCGAGCACCGAGCCGCGCGGTCGCAACGCCGAGTTTGCCGCCCGCGACGCTCTCCACTCCCGCACGCAGGTCGCGCGCGCTGATGACCTCGTTGCCGAGCCGGCTCGCTTCGCTCGCGGCGGAGACCGCGCCGAGGAAGGCCGCGTCCGCCAGCGATCCGCCCGCGAGCATGGTGAGCACGGCGGCCGAGAGCAGGGCATCGCCGCAGCCGAGGGGATCGACGGCGTGGGGCACGAGCGCCGGGATGTGCTCGCCGCGGACCTTGGACGTCCATCCTGTCGTGGCGGCGGGCGCGGCTGACGCGGCTCCCTCCCCGTCGCCAGGCGTTTCGCGCAGGCGATCGAAGGCGATCAGCCCGTCGGGACCGAGGGTGACGATGGCCTGCTTGCTGCGCGTGGCTTCGAGCAGTTTCCACACGACCGCGTTCAAGCTGGAATCGAAGTCGCGGAGCGCATCGCGCATCTCGGACTCCGTGGGGCAGATGAGATCGAGGCCGCGCATGTGCAGCAGGCTGGAGCGGCGTCCGCTCACATCGCCGGCGAGGAAGCCGACGCGTTTGCGGACGGCGCCGCACATTTCGCGGACGAGCTTCTGCGTGAACAGTCCGCAGCCGAAGTCCTCGAGGATGAAGGCTTCGCACTGTCCCGCGGCGTCCACGGCCATGTCCAGGAGTTCCGCCTGGCGTCCGGCATCCAGCGCGATGGGGCGGACGAGGTCCAGCTTCATGACTTTCTGCTCGCCCACGAGGAAGCGCTGCTTTTCGAGCATGGCACCGCCGCCACCCCCGCCGCCCGGCTCGGTGTCCAGCCAGCGCACTTCGACGCCCTCGCGGCGAAGCCGCTGGCGCAGGGCCTCGGCCTGCGTCGAGCGCGGGAGGACGGTCAGCAGGAGAGGACGAGCGCCCATCGCGGCCATGTGACGGGCGAGGATGGCTGCGCCGCCGTCGAAGCTTACCTGCTCGACGGGACGCAGGGCCATGACGGGGCTTTCTCCGGCGACTTCCGGCCGATCGCACATGACATAGGTGTCGGTGATGACCTCGCCGAGCACGCAGACGCGCCGGCCGCGGAAGGAATCGATCAGCGTGTCCAGCCGCGCGGGAGTGAGATCATGGGCATGGATGAGCTGCTTGAGGCGCGAATGGAAGGGATCGGCGCGATGTTCCAGGGCCGAGACGAGCGCGGTTGAAGAGAACACGACATCGCCGGAACTGAAGACCACGCGCCCGCCGTGGCGCTCGACGGCCCTTCGTTCGGCCGCGAAGCGCGGGTCGTCGTTGGATTCATATTCGCGACCCTTGAGGTAGATGTCGGGTCGAACTTCGTCGAGCAGCTTCTCGGCGGTGGGATCGGGATTGATGTAGACCCAGTCCACGCAGTCGAGCGCGGCGAGGTTCTCGGCGCGCAGTTCCTGGGGGAAGAGGGGGCGACCCAGCCCCTTGTTCATGACCGCATCGGCGGTGATGGTGACCAGCAGGAGATCACCTTCGCGCGCGGCATGCTGAAGATGCCGGACGTGACCGGGATGGACGATGTCGAAGCAGCCGTGACACTGCACGACGGTCTTGCCTTGCCGTCGTGCCTCATCGCGGCGTGCGAGCAGATCCGCACGGGAAAGAATCTTGGAACGAATGCGATCGGATGGGTCCATGCCGGATCAGTTATCGGCTTGTGCGCCGACGGCCTTGCCGGGATTCATCGGCGCGGCGTGCGCCACATGCCGCAGGCGGGCGAGGTGCTGCTGCGCGAGATGCGCAACAACTGCGCTCCAGCGGGTGCGGGAGGCTCGCGAGGCGTTTCCGAGACGCTCGAGGATGGCATGGTCATCGAGGGGCGAGATCAGGATGTGCGAGCCAGGGTTGCTCAGATCGGCGGGCGAGGCGAGCGAGAGGGAGGCAGGAGGATCAATCGGGGCATCATCGTGAATCAGGAAAGGCATGCCCCGGCGGGAGAGCGCGTCGGCCAGGAGCCTGCCGTTCCTCCCCCAGCCGTAGACGATCAGAGGTCCGGCGGATGAAGTCCCCGCGGGCAGAGACTGCACCATGGCATCGGCCACGTCACGCGCGTCCAGGATGAGACGTGCGAGTCGGGCAAGGGCGGCATCGATCAAGTCCGGCTCCGCCCACCCCTCCGCGATGCAGCGCGACCACCACGCGATGAGCGGAGGCAGGTACTCTTCAGCGCGCGTGCTCCAGGAGGAAGGTACGTCGCAGCGTGCGTACGGCAGATCTCCGCAGGCCGCGGCCGCGGCACACGCGGGATCGATCCGGCGCAAGGCGAGGGCGGGCACGGCGGCGATCGCGGAACGGTACAGGTCCGCCGCTTCATCGACGGGGTCGCCTGCCTCTTCGCGGGCAGCGCGCATGGTGCAATACGTGATCGCGCACTGCTGATGGATTCGGGCGAGTCGTTCCTCCGACAGATCGATCCCGCCCGCCGGCATGCCGGAAGCCCGGGCGCGGCGAAAGGCCGCGTTGCGCACGGCGAACGTGGTGAGCATCATGGACTCTTCACCGCGGCTCATGCTGCCCGGTCGCAGCCGGTAGGCGCACACCGGCTTGCATCCCTGCACTGGTGCCCACTCCAAGCCGCGCAGGGCCAATCGAAGCCAGAGGTCGTAATCCTCGATGCAGCGGAGCGATTCATCGAACCGCTCATTCTTCAAGGCTTCGCGGGAGATGAGCTGGGCGTGCGCGGGAAAGCAGCTTCCTTCCATGAGCCGGTCGAGATTGACGGGTCGGAGGGGGTGATCCGATGCGCCGAGCCGCAGACCTCGGGAGTCGCGCCATTCATGCGCGCCGAAGGCGGCGCCGTGCCGGCTTGCACGAGCGGCGCCGAGCAGGCGCGCAAGCCCGTCGGGAAGCAGCCAATCATCGGCGTCGAGAAAGTGAATGAAGGGCGCACGGGCGTGGGTGATTCCGGTGTTGCGCGCGGCCGCGAGACCGCGATTGCGGTCATGCCGGACGATGCGCACGCGATGATCGGTCTCTCCGATCCGGTGCGCGATGGACGGACCGCGATCGGTGGATGCGTCATCGACGATGACGGCCTCCCAGCGGTCGAACGTCTGCGCCTGAACAGAGGCGATGGTTTCGGCGATGGTCTGCGCCGAGTTGAAGAGTGGGACAATAACGGAAACTTCCGGCGCGCGAGCCGGTGCGGAGATCGGGTTCCGGGGTTCGAGCCGGGGATTCGGAGAGGAGACATCCGAAACACTCGGTGCAGCCGGCCAGGCGCTGAGCAACCGAGCGCGCCAGTGATGCGCCAGGGCTGCACGATGTCGGGACCAGCGGATCGCTCGAGCAGCGGACGCCGAATCCAGACGGGCCATGATCGCCGCGTCATCGAGGGGCGTGACGATGACATGCGCGCGAGGGTCCACAGGATCATTCATCCGATCGAATCGGATGCCGAACGCGGAAGCATCTCGCGGCGGGTCGGCGGGATCGACTCGATCATCGCGGGCAGAGACTTTGATTCCTTTCTGCGCGAGTGCAGGCGCAAGGCGCCGGGCGTTGCGACCGAAACCGACGAGCACCACCGGCTGCGCCGGGTCCAGCTCGGCCATGATCCGTTCGACGATCGCTTCCGGTTCGACGAGCAAGGGCGCCAGCTCGGTCAACGCGGCGTCCTCGAAGGAGCGCGCGCACTGTTCATCATGCACGGTACGACCATCTTGCTCCAAGCGTCGCCACAGGGGCGCAAGGGCGGCGACGAACCGGTCCAGCAGCACATTCCAGCAATCCGGCCCGTCGCACGCGGCCGCGGGAAGCGTCCAGCGGGCGACGCGCGCGGCGAGTTCGGGAGTCACGGGGGGAAGTTCGCCGGCGAGCGCGTAGATGCTCGCGGCATCGTCGCAATCGGGCGAAGGATCGCCGAGGGCGGCGGCGGTCGCGGCTTCCAGCGCGAAGCGCTGGAGCACGTCGATTGCACGAACGCGCGACATCATGTCGCGCGCGGCAAGGACCACGTTGCGATAGCCGGTGCTGCGGCTGCAGGGAGAAAGCCGGACGCGCCCGACGATGGAGCGGCAGTTGAACCAGCGAACGCCCCGCTCCGCGAGGCGCAGCCAGAAATCCCAGTCTTCCAAGGCGGGAAGCTCGCCGCGGAAGCGCACATCGCCGAGAGTTTTCCGTTCGATAAGCTGGCAGTGAACCGGAAAGCGGTTGAAAGCGCGGAACTCATCGAGGCCGAGGGAGTCGAGGGGTTCGACCGTCGGCCAGCGCAGATCGCGACCGTCGGGAGCGATGCGGTCGTACGAGCCGAACGCGGCCCGGTCCGGAGAGCGGACCGCGGTTGCGACCAGCACGCGGAGCGCATGAGGCAGCAGCACATCATCCGCGTCGAGGAAGCCGATGAAGTCGCCGTGTGCGCGGTCCAGCCCTCGATTGCGAGCTTCGGCCGGTCCCCGATTCGGCTGACGGATAAGCCGAACCCGCGGATCGCTGCGGGCCGCTTCAGCGACGATGACGGCGGATCGGTCCGTGGAGCCATCGTCCACCGCGATGATCTCCCAATCCTCAAGGGTCTGTGCCTGAACGGATGCGATCGCCTCGCCGATGGTTCGCTCGGCATTGTGAACCGGGATGATGATGGAGCATACGGGCATGGGAGAGGGAAGGCATCAAGGCATCGAGGCATCAAGGCATCGAGGCATGGAGGTCACGCGCTGCTGAGCGCGCGCGAAGGCCGGATGGAGCTGCGCCAGTGCGGCCGCGGAGAGCGTGTCGCGCACCTGCGACCAGCGGAGACGCCGCAGCTGCGGGGGCAGGGATCGCATGATGGCGCGGTCATCGCCGGGAGTCACGATGTGAAGGGCATCGGGATCGAACGGCGCACGATTGGAGAAGACCTTGATCGTGGCGGTACCAAGAACGGTCTCGGCAGGCTCGAGCGCACGGTCATCGCGCGCGGAACACGGTATATTGCGAGCCATAAGAGCGCGCGCGAGTCGGCGCCCGTTGGCTCCGAAGCCGATGAGGACAACCGGAAGCCGGGATTCGGCGGCCGCGTCCGCGAGATGAGCGGCGATCGTCTGCGGGCGCACAAGCCAGGATGCCAGATGCGGAATCACCCGTCCGGGAAGATCGTGCGCGGCCCAGCCTTTCTCGATGCAGCGCGACCAGAAGCTCACGAGGGCTTCCGCGTATCGGTCCGCGTGTTCGAGCCAAGTGGTCGGCGCGCGGCATTCCGCGTAGGGGATGGACCAGTAGGCGGCTTCCGCGGCGGCGGCGGAGGCGATGTGTCGCACGGGCGAGCGGTCCGCGTAGATCGCGACGGCCTGCTCGCATCCGTCCTCGCCGTCGAGGCATGCGCGGGTCGCAAAGTCCAGCGCATTGCGTTCGAGGACCGACGTTCGGCGGAGCATGGAGCAATCGCAGGGGGAGCATGGGATGTCCCCGGCTTTTGCCTGCAACTCCCGTGCGGCGACAAAGGTCTGCTCGATGACGGCCGCGATGGATCTCGCCATGCGATCGAAGCTGCGGCTCATGGAGCCGGGCCGCATGCGATATCCGCACACCAGGCGGTCCACGGGGGACCAGGCCACGCCGCGCAGCGCCAGCCGCGTCCAGAGGTCGTAATCCTCGCATCCGTAGTATCCGCGGCGAAAGCGCAGATCGCCCAGGACATCGCGCCGGATCAACTGCGCGTGCACGGGAAATCGGTTGTAATCGAGCAGCTCGTGCAGGCCGATGGGACCGGCATCCACGTCCGACGACCAGCCCAGCGACCGGCCTTCGTCATCGCGCCATTCCGCGGCTGCATAGGCCGCCCCGCTCGGTGAAGACGTCGCGGCCGGAAGCAAATCCGCGAGGGCGTTCGGCTCGAGCCAGTCATCCGAGTCGAGGAAGAGCAGGTACGGGGCGGAGGCGTGGGCGATGCCGGTGTTTCGCGCAGCGGCGAGTCCCTGATTGGACTGATCGACCACGCGGAAGCGGGGGTCGCGCGCCGCCACGGCCCGCGCGACGACCGGTCCATCATCCGTGGATCCGTCATTCACGATGATCGCTTCCCAATCGCTCACGGTCTGCGCCCGGACGGACTCCAGCGCTTCCGCGATGGTCCGCCGCGAATCGAAGAGCGGGATGATGATGGAACAGGCGGGCATCGAGTCATCCGGGTTGACGGGGAACGCGTGGACGCATCATGCGGCTTCGGTTCGCGGGCGGCGCCGGGCACGCGACGGGATGGGCCAGGCCTCCATGAGACGGTCGTGGGCGCGATCGGCCATCGACCGCTGTGTGCGCGACCAGAGGTGAATCGTCAGCCCCGGGGGCAGCTTGGCGACGTATGCACGATCGTCGTGCGGGGTCATTACGTGCTGGTCGGCCGCGAGATAGTTTCTGGATCGCGGCAGAACGCGCACCACCGATCCCGCGATGCGCACTTCTCCGCCGGCTGGGTCGAACGCATCGTCCCGCGCGTGGATATCGGCGAAGCCGCGCTCGGTGAGCGCTCGCACCACGTGGGCCGCGTTGCGGCCCAAACCCAGGAGCACGACCGGCCGATTGCGATCCAGCGGCGCGATCAAACGGCGCGCCACGTCCGCGGGCTGCACGGTCATGGGGGCCAAGGCCCAGCGCGCATCGTCGATCAGGGTCGGCTGCGCGAATCCGTCGTCAAGCAGGCGCGACCAGAAGCGGTGAGCGGCGTCGACGAATCCGCCGATGTCGTCTTCGGACCAGGCATTCGGGGCGAGGCAGGCGGCGTACGGAAGCTTCCAGAAGGCGGATGCGGCGGCCGACTTCCCATCGATCAACGGCGGGACGAGCACATGCCCCGTTTCCCGGGCGGCTTCGAGACCGCGGCGGAGCACATCCGCGGCTGCATCCGCGCGCGGGGAAACATCGGCGAAGGCGGCCGCGGTGGCTTCGTCCAGCACGGCGCGGAGCAGCACGGTTCGTGCCGCCGGTCCGTCCTCCGCGTCCGCGGGCGCTCGACGGAACGATTCCGCGAGCATGGTGACAAGCTGCTCCGCCTGGCGCGCGTAATCGCGGCTGAGCGAGGCGTCGCGCAGGCGATACCTGCACACGGGCGCATACACGGCGCGCCAACGGACGCCGCGCTCGGCCAGACGCAGGAACAAGTCGTAGTCCTCCACGCCGCGCAGGTGCTCGCGGAAGCGAAGGTCGCCGAGCGCCTCGCGGCTGATGAGCTGGGCCGCGGGCTGGAATCGCGCGGCGTGACGCAACTCCGCCAGAGAGACCATGGGGCAGGACGCCTCGTAGGTGAAGCCCAGCGACCGCCCTTCCGCGTCGCACCACTCCGCGGCGCCGTACGCCCCGTGAGCGGCTGGAGGAAACGCCGCGCCCCGGGGACGGATCGCCTGCATCAGGATTCGGAAGGCTCCGGGAAGGAGGGCATCGTCGGCATCGAGGAACGAAATGAACTCGCCGCGCGCCAGCGCGAGAGCGCGATTGCGAGCCGCCGCGGGACCGCGTCCGAACTCGCGTTCGAGCCGGATGCGCGGATCGGCGGCGGCCATGGATGCAACGATCGCCGCCGAATCGTCCCGCGATCCGTCATCCATCACAATCGCTTCCCACGTTGCGCCTTCCTGTGCACGGACGGACTCCAGCGCATCCGCGATGGTCGCGGCGGCGTCGCGCATGGGAATGATGACGGAGACGTTCGGCGCGGAAGTCATGAATCACCGAATCGGGTTGCGGTCGATCGCCGGATGGGAGGCGGCCGTGATGCCGCCGCGTCTCATACGGCGATGGACAGCTTCGAGGGAAGAGAAGTCTGCTCCGGTTCCGCCGCGCGGCGCTCGCGGCAGGAGTTGAGAAAATGGGTATAGAGCCAGGCGATCAAGCCCGGCGCCGTCGGGTGCTCGTCCAAGACGGACTCGATATCGGCGAGCGCGCTCCAATCCGGGCGCTGCGCGCCCAGAGCACGAGCCAGAGGACCGGCGAGCGCGCCGACGCTTGTTCGATGCAACGGCATGCCCGCGGACAACGCCGCAGGTGCTCGATCCGGCGGGTTCGTGGCGTTCTTCGCTTCCGGCTCGCCTGCAAGCTCACTCCATGCCCTGAGGAGCGCGCGGGCCGCGACGGCGGATTGGCCGGCGCTCGGCGCATCGCACTCGCGGCCCGGCCGCACGCGATGCCGGTAGAGCACATCCGGAAGGGCACCCAACTCGAAGCCGGCGGAGGCGAGCCGGAGCCAGAGGTCGTAGTCCTGCGCGAAGTCGCACGACTCGTCATATCCCCCCGCTGCCATCACGGCGTCGCGTCGCAAGATGACCGATCCGTGGGCGAAGACATTCTCGATGAGCAGGCGCCAGCGGATGCGTCCCGGCTCGCTCGGAGGTGCAACGGTCTGGAGGATGCGCCCCGTGCCGTCGATGCGCTGGAAGGCGCACCCTCCCACGGCCGCGTTCGGATGCTCGCGCATGAAGCGGATCTGTCGTTCCAGGCGCCCGGGGAGTGAAAGGTCATCCGCATCCATGCGGGCCACCAGGTCGTGCCGGGCTTCCTCGAGGGCGAGATTCAGCGCCGCCGACAGGTTCGCCTGAGCGCGCTCCAGCACGCGCACGCGCGCATCGGACTCCGCGATGCGTGCCGCGGCTGATCGTGACGCGTGGTCAGCTCCATTGAGGATGATGAGCAGCTCCGCGTCGTGCCCGGCCTGATCCAGCACGGAACGGACGGCGTCGCGGAACCAATCGCCCCCGGAGACCGGAGCCAGCCGGTGCAGAGGAAGGGCGATGGTGCATCCCATGACGAGGGTCTCCTCAAGCCCCGCGGCGCCGAGCGAACCGGGCCTTTCCGGCATTGCGCGCGCGACAACCCGAAGGGAAGTATCGGCGGATCGAGCGAAACGGCTCAATGGAATGCCGGGAGACTCACCCGCCGCGGCCATCAGGGGGGACGACGCGAGAATCGGAGCGGCGAGTTACTTCTTGTTCTTGAAGATTTCGCCAATCCCCTTCTTCAGCAGCTCGTCCAAGCCATCCTTCACCGCTCCGGGCAGACCTTCCTGGATGAGCAGGGCCGGATCCAGCTCGGTCCTGGGGTCGTCCATCGAGCCGCGGATGCGGAGCGGGACCATGGTGAGCCGGTCGATGCCGGGGATGCCGCCGAAGAGCTTGGCCGCCTCGTCCGCGAGGGCGTAGAGCGGCATGAGGACGACAATGTCCAGCTTGCGCGCGGGCAGGTCGATGGTGCCCCTGGTCTGGACGATGAACTCGCCGGTGGGGATGGTGATCTTCTCGTAGTTCACGACACCTCTGGTGATGGTGAACGTGAAGGGATCGACCTTCTGACCGATTCTGCCGGCGGCCTTGTTGCGCGTGGCTTCCAGCACCGCGCCGAGCAGCGAGGATGTCTTGAAGGTGACGGTGCCCAGATCGACGGTCACGGTGCCGTTGAGCTTGGTGAGGTCGTTGTCCAGGGGCAGCTCGAGACTGGAGGCGGTGATCACGCTCGGCTCGTCGCCGGATGTTTTCTCGAACTGTTCGAAGATGGGGATGATCGTGCTGATGAACCGGCGGGAGAACTCGGGGGTAATGCGGGTGAGCCGCACTTCGGGCCGGCCGGTCGTGATCAGGACGCTTCGTGCGTTCGCATCGCCGGCGATGTGCGCCTCGGCATGCTGGGCCTTGAGGTCCGCGCGCACGGAACCCGAGGATTTCGAGAAGTCGGCGAGGCGGATATCCGTCTGCATGCGCGGGCCGAGCAGGTCCACCAGCTTGCCGTCCTGACGCGCGAGGGCATCGACGAGCGGCGTGGGGAGGTCACCTTTCGCGGAGAGTGTGATGCTGGCCGCGTCGGGGGTGAGCGTGCCTGCGCTGTCGGCGAGGTTCACGACGTTGCCGGACACGTCGATCAGGCGCGGGGGCTGGGCGCCCTGGCCCGCCGGTCCCGGCGCGGGCGTCCACAGCATGAAGTCGATGGCGCCCGCCTGGGTTGTGGAGCGAACCTGCGCCTGGAGGTTGTCGAGACGAATGGGCGTTCCCGAAGCGGTCTCGAGCGCGACGACCGGGGCTGCGAGGCGCGATTCGAGCCGGAACACGGCGGGGTCCAGCGGCGTTGCATCGGCGCGGAAGGCGAGCTGGTCGATGTGCAGAGTGACGGGAACATCTTCGGTCACGCGCAGGGTCGGCGGCTGCGCCGCCGGTCGCGCGGTCGCGGAAGCGTCTTGACCGAGGAGGTACCGTTCGGCGAACGTGCGATCGATGTTCCACTGCACCGTCATCGGCGATGCCAATGCGTACAGGGTTTCGCGCTGCTGGAATCGCGCCGAGGTCTTCAGACGCGGGGAGTGCAGCTCCGCCGCTATGACCGTGGCGGCCTCCGGCTGCGGCTTGCCGCTGGTGACAATCAGGGAGAACGATGCTCCCAGCGCGCCGGCGAGCATATCCGGACGGCCCAGGATTCGGTCAAGGCGGGGCGTGTCCGCCTCGCGGATCGATGCCTGAATCGGGGCGCCTCCGGGCGCCAGGCCGGACGTCACCTCGACGCGCAGCACCGTCGCGGCCGGTTCCACGGGATCGAAGAGCACGGCCTTGAGGCTTCCTTCCGATTCGCGCTCATTGAAGGTGTTGATGACTCCGCCGATCTCGAGCGCACGCACACCCAGCGCGAGGCGTTTCTCCGGGTCGGGACCGGGCAGGTTGGACACCTGGATGTCGGAGTCCGAAGTGACCTGTGCTCGAATCGGACGGCGGATGGAAAACTGCTTCAGACCCTGAGGATCGTTGAAGGCAAGATCGACCGGCGCAGCCGTGCAGCGCAGCTTCGCGTCGGCATCCAGCACGGGCCACTTTTCGACCGGATTGTCGGGTGTCGCGAAGTGGCGGGCGATGCCGGCGACCGCGCCGGGCGTGACCGTGGCGTCGGCGTGCGTGGGGCCGATGGAGATCAGGCCCGCGGTCGCAGAGACGGCGCTCTGCGCCGCGAGTCGGGGCGATTCGAGCCGGATGTCAAACAGCCGACCGTCCTTGCGGGGCGACGGCGCCGCCGAGATCGAGAGCGTCGCGGATTCGCCCACGACATCGCGCGCCAGAGCAGCATGTTCCGGCGAGATGAAGGCAACAAGCGACACCGGCACGTGTTCCGCGACGAGCTTCCCGCTCGGCTCGGTGCGGGTGAGATCGATTGAATAATCGCCGGAGAACAGTTTCGCCAGACCGATCCGGCCCGAGATGTTCGAACGTTCGTCGCCGTGTGCCACAACTCCGTTCACCTGTACGCCTGCTGATCCATCGGGCGTGAGGGAGGCTTGCGCGGTGAGATCGGATATCGAGAGCCTCTCGGCGCGGGCCTCGGCTCCGCTTGCGCCCGGATCGGTGAAGCCGGCCTCCAAAGCGGGAACGGACAGACTGATCGTGGCAGCGGGCAGGGGCGATGCCCCGCCCGGAGAACCGGCGCCGGGCAGCGGAACAACCAGGCCTGTGACGGTCAAGGAAACAGGCTGGTCGCCGGCGAACGACGCGCGCGGAGCCGAAGGATCCTGCGGCGGCGGATTCAGCGTGTTGAGCACGTCGGCCGGGCGCTGCACCACGACGCTGATGCCCTCATCGCCGGTGACGATGCGCGCATCATCAAAGGCGATGACGCCGCTGGCCGTGCAGCCGGGCGAGTCCACGTCGATGACGAGTTCCGGCGGCCCGTCCTGCGCTGCCGAGGATGCCGCGGCAACTGTCAGCGCGATCGTCGGACCGAACACGGCTTCGGCCACTTTCGCGGCGTCCGAAGAGGCGAGACCTGCGAGGGACGTGGGAACGGCGGAGACTTCAAGCTTGCCGACGGGCCGAACCGACTTCGCATTGAACGAGACGCCAAGCTCCGCGCCGGCATCCGCGACCATCAATCCGGGCAGTTCGAACGAACCGAACGCGCGGGACTTCCGTCCCTGGTATGCGAAGCGGTAATCGATTCCGGCGGTCAGCAGCGGGCCTGGACTCAGGCGGACCTGCGAATCGAGCGATTCGAGCGCGACGGGATCGGCGCCCGGCCCGGGCACGACCTCAAGCTCGCCGACCACGAGCCGCACATCGGCGCTCGCCTGCGCCAGGTCGGGCTTGTTGCCGTTGAGGGGTATCTCCAACTGCTGCACATAGGCCATCGCTCTGCCCTGGCCCCTGATGTCGATGGGCCGGTCGTCGGACCTGGGCGCGAAGCGACGGACGAGATAGCCCGCAGCTTCGGACTCGACCGTGATGCCTTTGTTGCGGACACGGATCGAACCGGTCGCGATATAGAGATCGATCCATGCATGCGTCAGCTCGGACTTGATGGTCGCGGCGAAGTAGGGATCGGAACTCGACTCGAGGGACTCCTGCAGTTGATCCGACCGGGAGGTCTGGCCAGCCGGCGCGACGGAGGCGATGTTTGCGGCGGGCACTGCGCCCGGGGCGACGCGTCCGAGCCTGCAATCGGCCGCGATGGCCGGGCCGAAGACCTGCGCCAAGTCGATGTCGTGCGGATCCGCGAAGGGCTGGAGCAGCGCGGTGGGCAGCCCATCGAACACGAGCCTGCCGCGAATCTGCCTGGGGTCTTCCGGTCGCAGGGCGCCCGCATCACTCAGGATGCCGAGCGCGCAGAGATCAAGCACGACCGTCCCGAAGGGCTTGCCGTCGTACGTGCCGGTGAGCGAGCCGAAGATGCCGACGCCATCCGAGAAGTTGGCCGTGCCCACCGCAAGGTTGAAAGGTTCGATGTGAAACGGCGCCGGGCGCGGAGACGCGCCGGGATCCGCAACAGGAGGAATCACGGTACCCGCCGTTTCCGTTCCGCTGAGGATGATCCGAGCGGTCGCGTTCCGCCAGTCCAGACTCATGAAGTCCTGGCCGGCGGCGGTGGGCATCGGCACATCCAGCTCGGTCAGCGCCAGCTCGATGGTCGGGCGCCGGGTGAGTGTGAGGTTCGCCTGCGAATCGGGGATCAGCGCAACCAGCGATTGAGGAACCTGGAACCGGACCATCGACGGCCTGGCTGGATCTGTGTTGGTGAGTCGGCCGTTGCGCGCCGTGACATCGAGATGCACTTCCGCCTGCCCCTCCGACTCCGGCGCAGGGCCGGCGACTGAGGCCGGTTGCATGTCGCCCGCGGGTGGCGCGGGCAGAAAGCCCAGCAGGAGGCGATCCAGATCGGCGTTCGGCAGCGAAGCATCGCACGTGGCGACGATGGACCCCGCACCCGGGACGATGTTGCCGTTCGCATCGATCAGCTTGTCGGCGTTGATCGTGATCTTGAGCGGGCTTGCAGGCTGTCCCGAGAACGTCACGGGCTGCGCGCTGAGACTGAACTGGAAGGGACGACCTGCCGCGGCCTGAACGGTTGCGTTGACGTCCTTCAGCAGGAACTTCTGCTGTGCGCCCGAGGCGTCCGGAGGAGCCGTGTAGGAGACCTCCATGCCGTTCAAGACGAGGTTGACATCGAAGTTCTTCGGGACGGTCAAGGGACGGGGCGGCGCCGGCACACCCGTCGGCGGCATCGGGATGTCCGCCGCGGGAAGCTCGGACTCGACGGCCGCTTCCAAGTTGGTGTGGCCGGGCGAACCAGCACGAATGTCCAGCTTGCCGGTGAGCGAGATCGTCCCGAGTCTGCCGCCGGAGAAGGCAAGCTCAAGCAGCGAGGCATCCGCCTCTCCGGAAAGCTCGGCGACGGTACCGCCGTCGGGATCGACCAAGGTGAGCGACTCGATTTTCTGCGGGCCGCCCCACGAGAGCGAGACGGAGGAAATCTTCACCTCTCCCCGGATGGCCTTGGAAGCGGCGGACTCGATGATCGCCGGCGCGAGCGCGCCGGCGATGCGCGGGCCGAACAGCCCGATGATTCCCGTCAGAACCACAATGAGCACGGCAAAAGCGAGCAGGAGCCGCTTCACCAGCCTTGCACGGCGCCTGGGCTGCGAAGGCGGGGCTGCATGCGGGGCGATTCGTGAGGACATGAGGTGACTCCGTCGATCTCGTGTCCGGGAGCTGAAGCCCGATCGCGGGCGAATGCTAGCGGCGCCCGGCGTCGGTGGAGGGGTCTTCGCTGCCTGCCATTCGAGCGCGAGACCCGGAAGGTTCTTCTCGCGTGACGAATCGAGCCGCGGCCGCGATGCATGGCGGTTCGCGCGGCGAGGGAGGCATCAGGTCGCGGGCTTGGGCGGCTCGGGCGGAGGAGTACGAGTTCCCTGCGCGGGTCGCTGCCCCGGGATGGGCACGCCGAGGCCAGGCCCCATGATGGTCCCCCCGCCGAAGGGGACGGGGGCGACGGCCGCGGGCCTGCGTGCGCCGGGCGGCGGGGGCATGGCGGGCACTCCGGGCGGGCGAGCGCCCGGCGGGGGAGCGAACTGGGGACGCAGGCGGAGCTTGAAGACGTACTCCGCGACGCGATCGCGCAGGCGCTCGAGCATTTCGCGGTAGAGACGCGAGCCTTCGCGCTTGTACTCGATGCGCGGGTCCTGCTGCGAGAAGGAGCGGAATCCGATGGTGTCGCGCAACTGGTCCATGGCGTAGAGATGCTCTTTCCATGCCGTGTCCAGCACGTCGAGGAGCACGAAGCGCTCGAACTGCACGAGTTCCGCACGCAGGATGCTTTCGATGACGGCGCGGATCGCATTGTCGCGGTCTTCGTCGCGGAGCCGCTTCATCCAGTTCGGCACGCCCACCTGGTACTTCTCGCGCAGATGCTTCTCGAGGGCCTCGTTGTCGCGGCAGGCGAGAGCTTCGTCCACCGCGACCTGGAGACGGTTGCTCTCGACGAACTTCGCCGATGCGGCGAGCAGCTCCTCGCGGATCTGCGGCGGCATTCGCGTGCGGAGGCTCTCCGGCGTCCAGCCGAGGTTGAAACGGGTGTTGGCCCAGTGGACGAGATGGTTCGCCGCCTGCTCGGGTGCCGTTCGCATCATGGCCATCGTCAGGTCCATGGCGAACTCGACCGGGTACTCGATCTCGCGCTTCTTGTAGAGCGCGCGGACCTTCTCGAGCACGAACTCCACGATCTGCTCGTTGGTTTCCCTGGCTTTGAACTCCTCGGGCTTGACGTCGAGATCCATGGTGAACTTCAGCCAGCGGGAGAGTTCGCCGGCGCCGTAGTCGGGCACCAGGAACTTCTCGATGCCGGAGAGATCGGCGTTCCGGATCTGCGCTTCGGCGGCTTCGAGGAGCCGGTCGGAGATTTCGCGCACCTTCGCGCTGCTGATGTCGGAGACATTCAGATCCACCTTGAAGCGGTTGGCCGCCCAGGCGATGAGGCCCTTGGTATCGATGTCCACGAGATCCGCGCCGGGCGGGATGTACTCGCCGATCGTGACATTGACTTCGTGGCGCGCATCATCGAGCGCATCGCGCCGGATGGTTTCCACCAGATCGTCGCTTTCGCGCCCTCTGAGCCGTTCGGCGGGGATGGAGCAGCCGAGCTTTTCGCTGGCGAACTGTGCCACCGATTCGGCGCGGAAGTCCTTGTCGAGGAAACGGTTGACGGCGTCGATGGCGGCCTGTTCGACGAAGGAGAAGATCAGGCCGCGGAGGTCGCGGCCCTCGAGCACGCGCTGGCGCATGCCGTAGAAGTCCTGGCGCTGGTACTCCATGACCTCGTCGTACTCGAGGATGTTCTTGCGGATCTGGAAGTTGCGTTCCTCGACCTTGCGCTGGGCGCCGCCGATGGACTTGCTGAGCATGGGATGCTCGATGGCGTCGCCTTCCTTCATGCCGAGGCGGGCGAGGATCTTCATCGTGGTCTCGCCGGCGAACATCTTCATGAGGTCGTCGTCCAGCGCGACGAAGAAGCGCGAGGAGCCGCGGTCGCCCTGGCGACCTGAGCGGCCGCGGAGCTGGTTGTCGATGCGCCGCGATTCGTGCCGCTCGGTGCCGATGACGTGCAGGCCGCCCAGCTCCTCGATGCTGGACACCCAGCGGACGCGGTGGAGGAGGAAACGTCCCTGCTGATCGAGGGCTTCGCGCAGGGCATCGGCGCTCATGGAAGCGATCTTCTTCGGATCAGCGAAGGTGTGCTGCTGCGCCCAGTGGCGCAGCAGGGCCAGCTCGAGTTCGTCGCGGGACATCTGCTCGACTTCGCGCGGCTTCAGCCCCAGCTCCTTCGGGGCGATCCGCCGGAAGATGTGCTCGCGGAGCTGATCGTCGCCGGCGTCTTCCTTGATCTCCATGCCGACGAGGCCGCGACGCGCCCAGTGGTTCAGGAGGTCGGTGCGCGAGCAGCGTCCGAGCTTGATATCGGTGCCGCGGCCGGCCATGTTGGTCGCGATCATCACGGCGCCGAGCTGGCCGGCGTTCTCGATGATGTGCGCCTCGCGCTCGTGCTGCTTGGCGTTGAGCACCTCGTGCTTGATGTTGTGCTTGCTGGCGAGCATGCGCGAGAGCATTTCGCTCTTTTCGACGCTGGTGGTGCCGACGAGGACCGGCCGGCCGACATCGTGCATGGCCTTGATCTCGTCCACGATGGCCTGCCACTTGTCCTTGGCGGTCAGGTACACCGTGTCGTCGAAGTCGCGACGGATCACAGGGACGTTCGTGGGGATCACCACGACGTCGAGCTTGTAGATATCGTGGAACTCCTGGGCCTCGGTGTCCGCCGTGCCGGTCATGCCGGCGAGGCGCTTGTACATCTTGAAGAAGTTCTGGATGGTGATGGTGGCGACGGTCTGATTCTCGGGGCGCACGCGCAGGCCTTCCTTCGCCTGGATCGCCTGGTGCAGGCCGTCGGACCATTGCCGGCCCACCATCGGACGCCCGGTGTTCACGTCCACGATCACCACGTCCGGCTCGGTGCGTCCGGTATTCGGATCGGGCGTAGGCATGACGACGTAGTCCACGTCGCGCTCGTACACGGCGTGGGCGCGCAGGGCCTGCTCGAGCAGGTGCGGCATGTCGATGTTCTCGCCCACGTAGAACGAACCGATGTCCGCCTGCTTCTGCGCCTCGACGATGCCCTGGTGCGTGAGGTGCACCTGCTTGCGCTCCCGATTGGTTTCGTAGTAGCGGATGAAGCGATCGCGCTCGGCCTCGAGGCGGGGAAGTTCCGCCTTGGCGGCGGCCAGCTTCTCCTGAAGGGCCGGGACTGCCGACTTGTCGCGGGCATTGCGGATGTCGCCCTCGGTGCCCTTGATCCGCTTCTTGCACTCCTCCACTTTCGCGTCCGCCTCGTCCCACGGTTTGTTCATTTTGACGAGGTGCCGCGCCAGTTTGTCGGCGAGGTCGTACCGCGGCTGGTCTTCGTGCGCCTGGCCGGAGATGATGAGCGGTGTGCGCGCCTCATCGATGAGGATCGAGTCCACCTCGTCCACGATCGCGAACTCGCGGTATCGCTGGACCTGCGCATCGACGGAGCGCTTCATGTTGTCGCGCAGGTAGTCGAAGCCGAACTCCGCCGTCGTTCCGTAGACCACGTCGCACTGATACATGGCGCGCTTCTGGTCTTCCGGCTGGAGGTGCATGGGGTGGATCGCTCCCACGGTCAACCCCAGCGCGCGGAAGAAGGGGAATGTCCAGTCGCGGTCGCGCTGGACCAGATAGTCGTTCACCGTGACGACATGGATCTTCCAGCCCTCGATCGCCGCGAGGTAGCACGCCAGCGGGGCAACGATGGTCTTGCCTTCGCCGGTCTTCATCTCGGCGATGCGCCCCTGATAGAGGACCATGCCGCCGATGAGCTGTACATCGAACGGGCGCGCGCGGAAGGGCGGCTTGGACTGCGGGTACATGTCGCGGACGGCGTCGTAGAGTTCGATGGGGATGTCCATCCAGACCCAGCCCGGCTGAGGCTCGGTGCAGCCCTGGAAGTCGCCGACGGGGGGAGCAGGTTCGGCGGCGTCCATGGCGGCGAGCGTCCGGTCGTACAAGCTCGCCAGCGCTGGGGAGAGCTTGTTCTTTTCGAATCGCTCGCGGAACTTCGGGTTGAAGATGTTGCGGATGCCGACGTTGCGGTCCATGGCTTCGCGGGCGACCGCGAACGCCTCGGGCAGCAGGTCGATGCCGCTCTCGCCCGACTTGAATCGTTGGCGGAACTCCGCGGTCTTGGCGCGAAGAGCGGCGTCGCTGAGCGCGCTCATCTGTGCGCCCAGCGCGTTGATCGCGTCCACGCGCAGCAGGAATCGCTTCACCACGCGTTCGTTGCGCGTGCCGAAGATCTTGTTGATGATCGGACCGACGAGAGGAATGTCCTGGCTGGCCATGAGAGGGCCTCTGCTTCCTGGCTTGATTGCGGCAGCCGCGCCGGAACGCCGGCTCATCCACGCAACGGGGGATACCCGGCAAGCGAAGCGCGCTGCGCGAAGTCCACGGGAACGGGCGAGAATGGAATGTGGGAAGGACGGCGATCAGACCTGTCAAACCGCAGCAGAGGGCGGAGGCAGATTCAGCGTCCGCTTGCGCCAGTGGAGCACTGCGCGTTCGTGCCGCCCGGCGATGCTCTCGCGATCCGGCGGCGGAGTCTCCGCCTCGGGACGCGGCCCGTCACGGTCCGCCTCGGCGGCCAAGCGGCTCGGAGTGTCCGTGTCCGCCAAGCGATCGGTCGCGCGGCCGTCGCGATCGGCCCGAAACGCCCGGGCATGGTCGCGAGGCGTTCCGCCGTTCTGTCTGGTGTGCGCGCCGGCTTCGCGCCGAGCAGCCTCGACGAGAGCGCTTTCGATGAGGCTTTGAGACTCCCCTGCCGTCATCGCCGCGGTACCTGGCAGCACCGCCATCAGCACAAAGATGGCGATCAGCGCGGCAGGCGTCGGCGCCGAGCGTGATCGATCGGCACTTCGGCGTTCGGGCGATGTCTGGAAGATAAAATCCATCAGAACCTGAACAGTATCGGCCTCGACAGCGCACCGGGCAAGGGAGGGCCGGAAGATCGGGGGTGGATTGCCTGCGGAAGGGTAGGCTGTGTCCATGGACCCGCTCGACCGAATGGTGCCGATTGTTCGACTCGGCACGGTCGATTCGACGCAACTCGAGGCTCGCCGGTGGCTCGGCGGTCCTGAAGCGGCATCCACACCCCAAGGGGGCGGAAGGATGTTCATCGCGCGCGAGCAGACCGCGGGCAGGGGTCGGCTGGGGCGGGCGTGGCAAAGCCCGCCGGGGGGACTCTGGACCACTATTGCTTGGAACTCGCCCGAGCTTCAGAACCGGGAGGGGCGCGAGTCGGGCGCGTGGATTGAGCGTCTGGGAATCCGGCTCGGGGTTGCTTGCCTGCACGTGGTTGCGGAGGCAACGCGCGACCCCGTGTCAAGCCCGGACGTCCTTCTGAAGTGGCCGAATGACATTCTGATGAACGGGAGAAAGGTCTGCGGGCTGCTTGTGGAAGTGGTCGGGAAGTGGGTGCTTGTCGGAGTGGGAATGAACGTGAACAACGCCGCTCCGGACGTCATCCGCATGGGAGGCATTGCGGCCGCGAGCCTGCGTGAGTGCCGCGGGAGAGAGTTCGATCTCGACCGGTTGTCGCTCGATCTTCGGGAGCACGTCGTGCAGGCGCTGCGCCGGGATCGGCTGACCCCGGAGTCGCTCGGTTTCGCAAGGGCCAGACTCGTCGGCGCACCGGCCGAGAAGCTCCTCGAGGCGGCCGCGAATGCCCGGACGGAATCGCGGGCCGGGAACGACTCCTGAGAAACCGCGGAGGCACCGGATCGTGGTTCGCGCGTCCCATTCATGGGGCAGGATGAAGTCGCCGAATCCCGGCTGTTTGGAAGAAGTACGTGAAGAAGAGGTTTGGAATCTCTCGGACTTGGCGCAGAACGACGATACGATCGATCGATGCAATTCGGTGCTCGTCGGGGCGTTTCGGCATGAGGCTCGTTGAGCGGTGAATGCCGCTCGGTCGGGCGTGCGACATGAGGAAAGGAGCCGCGGACGATGCCGCGTGAGAGCCAGGCACCGACCACATCGCTCAAGCCGATCGCGAAGGCCGACTTCGGGTATGAGCAGGCCCGTCACCTGCTGTGGCGCGCCGGGTTCGGCGGCACGCCCGAGCAGATTCGCACGCTGGCGGACTGGGGTCCGGAGAAGGCCGTGGATCACCTTCTGAACGTGGAGGAGATCGAGAGCTACCCGGATCCGAAAGCCGACGAGTTCGAAGACGGGATCATGCGGCCGCTGTCGGAAGAAGAGCGGCGGCAGTTGCGGCTGGCGCAGCGCAACCAGGACGAGGATGTGCTGGCGAGGTTTCGGCTGGAACAGCAGCGCCGTCAGGGACAGGATCGCGAGCAGATCCGCGCCATGCAGCGCTGGTGGTTGAGGCGCATGATCGAAACCCCCAAGCCGCTGGAAGAGAAGATGACGCTCTTCTGGCACGGCCACTTCGCGACGAGCTATCGCACCATCGAGAACAGCTATCACCTGTACCTGCAGAATGCGATGTTCCGCAAGCACGCGGTGGGCGACTTCGGCCAGTTGCTGTTTTCGATCATCCGCGACCCGGCGATGCTCAAGTATCTGGACAATGACGAAAGCCGGAAGGAGCATCCCAACGAGAATCTCGCCCGCGAACTGATGGAGCTGTTCAGCCTCGGCGAAGGTGCATACACCGAGCGCGACATCAAGGATGGCGCGCGGGCGCTGACGGGGTATACGTTCGTCTTCAATGACTTCGTGTTCCGCGAAGAGTGGCACGACAACGGCGACAAGCACATTCTGGGGCGCAGCGGCAACCTGGACGGCGACGGCTTCGTGCGGGCGATTCTGGAGCGGCGTGCCTGCGCTGAGTTCATCTGCGCCAAGCTGTATCGCTACTTTGTGAACGAGCTGCCCGAAGCGCCCGGCGGATCCGGCGGCACGATGGGGTCCGGAGGCTCGGGTGGACGGGACCGGGTTGAGCCGCAGCGGCGCGCGATCGTGAGCGTCGTGCAGCAGCTCGCCGGAACGTTCCTTCAGGCCAAGTACCAGCTCAAGCCCGTGCTGCGCCGGCTGTTTCTCAGCGAACACTTCTACGACCCCGCGAACATGCAGGCCCAGATCAAAAGCCCGGCGCAGCTCATCGTCGGCGCGGTGCGTTCGCTGGGCACGCCCGTGCGCGATCTGGGCATCCTCGCCGACGCGATGGACCTGATGGGCCAGAATCTCTTCTTCCCGCCCAATGTCGCCGGCTGGGCCGGCGGGCGCGCCTGGATCAACACCAGCACGCTGTACGTCCGGCAGAACATCATGAACTTCCTGCTGACGGGCAAGACGCCGCGCGGGTTCGATCCGCTGGCCAGTCTCGAGAAGTACGACCCCACCGCCCTGCTCGCGAATCTGGCGCAGTCGAATCCCGGCGCGGAGAAGGACCCGGCGCGGGTGGTGGACTACGTGCTGCGCTTCGCGCTGGGCGGAGAGCCGTCGGCCGCGCGACGTGAGACTCTTGTTTCATTCCTGAACGAGCACGGGGGGCGCATCACTCCCGACAGCCTCACCGGCGTGCTCGCCCTCATCACCGCCATGCCCGAGTATCAACTGTGTTGACGGCGTCAGTCGGCACGTTGACGATTTGATCGTTCAGCAATCTGGATCACCTCATGGATCTTCACAACTCCCGAGCCTTCACCCGCCGCCGATTCCTGCACAACGGGCTGACGCTCGCCTCGGCCGCGGTGACCATTCCGTATTTTCTGCAGCGGTCGGCCACGGTGCTGGCGCAGTCGCAGAACGGCCAGACTTCCCTTCCCGGCGTGCCGCAGGACCACATCCTCGTGGTGGTCCAGCTCGCGGGCGGCAACGACGGGTTGAACACGGTCGTGCCGTTCGGCGACGCGCTCTACTACCGGGCGCGTCCGGGCATCGGGATTCCCGAGCGGGAGGTGCTCAAGCTGAAGGAGGGCCTGGGCATCGGTCTGCATCCGCGCATGACCGGACTCAAGGAGCTGTACGACGAAGGGATGCTCACCGTGGTGCAGGGCGTCGGGTATCCCAACCCCAATCGCTCGCACTTCAAGAGCATGGACATCTGGCACACCGCCGACACCGACGGCATCGGCGACGGCTGGCTCGGCCGCTACTTCGACAATCAGTGCGCCGGCTCGCCGGACGGCTGCAGCGGACACGCGGGCATCGCCATCGGTCGGACCGCGCCGCTTGCGATGGAAGGGCGGAGGTTCAAGCCCATCAGCTTCGAGTCGGAGGAACTTTTCCGCTGGACGGGACTGGATCTCCACGAATCGATGGAGAAGCCGTACCGCAAGATCATTTCCGAGTCACCGGAGGAGGCGCTGGATCCCAACTCCGCCGAGAGTTTCCTTGTCCGCACGGCGCTGGATGCGCAGGTCGCCAGCGACCAGATCCGCCGGGCCGTCGGGCAGCGCCCGCTCGTGCAGTATCCGCCCAATCAGCTCGCGCGCCAGCTCCAGATGGTCGCTGCGATGATCCGGGCCGAGCTTGCCACGCGCGTGTACTACGTGTCGCTGGGCGGCTTCGACACCCACGCGGGCCAGGGCGGCGCCAACGGCAGTCACGCCAATCTCCTCGACCAGTTCGCGTCGTCGCTGCGCGCCTTCTACAGCGATCTCAAGGCCCAGGGCAACGACGGACGCGTGCTGACGCTCAGTTTCAGCGAGTTCGGCCGGCGGGTCGGCCAGAACGCCAGCAACGGCACCGATCACGGGACGGCGGCGCCCATGTTCCTGTGCGGTCCGATGGTCCGCGCGGGCGTGCACGGCGCGCATCCTTCGCTGAGCGACCTCGACGACGGCGACCTGAAGTTCCACACCGACTTCCGCAGCGTGTACACCGCGGTGCTCGAAGGCTGGATGAAGGCGGATGCCGAGGCCGTGCTCGGCAGGAAGTTCAAGGCGGTGGAAGTGCTGAAGAAGGCTTGAGCGAGTCGCGTGCCAGCGCCGGGCCGGCGGCGTGCACGCTGTGACACCGGCACATGTGCGAGACGCTCCTGACTCTCGCACGCAATCAGCGGGCCACCGATTGTCGGATTCACTCTGATTCCCGGCGAGTTTCGTCCGTTGCCCTTGGTTTGGCTCGACTTGCAGCAAAGTGGGCCGCGACGTCCGCCATTTCTTCGATGCACTCGATCTTTTCGCGCAGCGACAGCGCCTGAAACTCGCGAAGCTGGCGCAGACGATTGCCCTCGAATGTTGCTGCGCTCCAATCCGCGCTCTGCTTTTCATGTTCCGGTATCGTGGTCATCCCCGTAAAGTCTCGACACCGTCTCACCGTCTCACTGCCTCACCGTCGCTTCTCATCCTTCTTCACGATGAACAGATAGTTGAAACCCCGGAGGAAGTAGTTTCCTTCCTCCGCCGCTTTGTGCCAGTTCCCCCGCTTGAGCTTCGCGTTGTGTCGCACCACGCAGACGATATCCACGGGGATGAACTTCTCGCGCAGCAGCGAGAACAGCTCGAAGCCGATGGGCATGAAGGCCTTCCCCTTGCGGAACGAATCCGATACGTACAGCGCCATGAACCGCCGGTCGCGCAGGACGCGATGGCACTCGGAGATGACCTGGCGCATGGCGTCGTAGTAGGCGCGCCCGCCGTCTTCCCCGCCCGCGTCCAGCTTGCCGATGCAGCGCGGATCGTCCGAATAGTTCACGTGGGTCGAATACGGCGGATCGATGAACACGAAGTCCGCCTTCTCATCTTCGAGCGGCAGTCTGCGCGCGTCGGCGCGGAACACATCGGATCGCCCGGGAGGCGGCGAGAGGTCGTACCCCAGCGCCCGCCGCTTCAGGTCGCGCGCTACATCGATCGTTGTGCCGCTGCCGCACATGGGATCGACGACCAGGTCCTTCTCGCGCGTGTATCGCTGGAGCAGCTGCCAGATCACCCATGACGGCGTTGCGCCCGTGTACGACTTGTCGCCCTGCACCCCCCCACCGCCGCCTTCGCGCTGCGCATCGTAATGCTGGCTCGGGTACTCCCAGAGCGTGGTGGTGAAGATGCGCAGCGGCGGCTTGCGGTACGGCTCCCGCCCGCGGGCGAGCGTCTTTGGCTCGTCGCCGTTCCCCTTCTCCCGGGGTTGCGAACGCGCATCACGCGGAGCGGTCATGGCGTGCCATCGGTGAGCGCGCGAGCCACGGCGTCGGCGGCCTCGCGCAGGGGGAGAGGAATCTTGGCGCCCGCGGCGTGGAAGTGCCCGCCTCCGCCGAATCGCTGAGCCATGCGATTCACATCCACCGCGCCGGCACCGGGCTTGGAGCGCAGACTGAGCTTGGTGAGAGATGGCGCCAGCTCCGTGAGCACGGCGACCACCCGCACCGAGCCGACGCAGTTCGGAATGTCGCTCATGCCGCCCGCGTCTTCCATGGTGGCGCCGGTCTCGACGATGTCGCGGTGCGCGATGGTCATCATGGCGATGCGCCCATGATCCAGGAACTCCAGATGCTCGAGCGCGCGAGCCATGAGCTTGAGGCGCGCGGGCTTGTCGTTCTGTTCCACGGCCTGATAGATCATGCTGTGCCGAGCGCCCGCTTCGAGCAGCTCCGCGGCGAGGTGCATGGCCTTCGCGGATGTATTGGAGAAGCGGAACCAGCCGGTGTCCGTGGCGATGCCGAGGTACAGGGCCTCCGCGATATCCAGCGGCAGCTCGCTTGATCTTTGCAGCCCCAGAAGCTTGAGACACACTTCCGCGACCAGCTCGCACGCGGATGACGCCGCGGGATCGATGCACCGCATCGAGGCGACTTCGGGATTGCCGTGCACATGATGATCGATGACGACCGTGCGATCGGCTCGCGGTTCAAGCCACGCGCGCGCATCGGCGAGCTGATTCCACGAACCGGTATCCACGATGGCGACGGCCGCGGGATCCGCCAGGGCCGGCTCGGCCCACACGTTGCGGTGTTCGTGGATGACCGGGGTATCGGCGATGAAGGGATCGAAGATGCTGGACCACGGATCGAGGTAGAGCACCGTTGCCTTCCCGCCGCACCGGTTCAGCGAGCGCGCAAGAGCCAGAGTCGCGCCGACCGCGTCGCCGTCCGGCTTGGAGTGGGTGGTGACGACGACCGAGGCTGCCGCACGCAGGCGGTCGGCGATCTGCTCGAGGGTTGCGTTCGAGGCCCACTGAGCACCCGCGCCCCCCGGTGAAGCCCGCTGCTCCTGATTCACGCGGGCACCTCCCGTCGACGCCAATGGCCGGACTGTACTCCGGAGGGTATCGCGGCATCGCCCCGCGTGAGCACCGAGCGCAGGACGATCTCCCGCGTTCGTTCGACATCGCGCCGAATCTGCTCGACGAGCGCCGCTACGCTATCGAACGCTGCGAGATCCCGCAGATAGCAGGTGAAGAGCAGCCGAAGCGTCCACTTGTATTCGCCGTCGCGGAATGCCTCCGGCTCGGCCAGCGGTCCGGACCAATCAAGGATGTGAGCTTCGAGGGACCGCGCTCGATCTCCGAACGTGTCGCGCGGGCCGACATGAATCGCCGCGGCAAACCGCCGCCCATCCGGCAGCTCGGCATTTCCAGCGTACACGCCATCGGCCGGCAGAGCGCAGACGGTGTTGACGTTCGCGGTCGGAAAACCCAGTTCGCGTCCGCGCCGGTCGCCCCGGACCACTTCTCCGACAATCTGATAGGGGCGCCCAAGCAGCCGTTCGGCGTCGCCGACGCGTCCGTTGGCGACCAGCCAGCGAATCATGGTGCTCGAGGCCGTGACGATGGTCTGGTCGGTCAGGGACGTCTCGACCGGGTCCACGACGGCAACTTCGAATCCGTGCGCGCGCCCGAGGCGGGCAAGCAGATCGACATCCCCTTCGCGCCCGCGGCCGAATCGGAAGTCGCGGCCCTCGACGATTCCGAGGGGTCGGTACTCGGCAACAAGGCGTGCCACGAACTCGGCCGGCGACTCGTTCAGCACGCGTCGCTCGGGCACAAGACGGACGACGTCATCCGCGCCCGCTTCGCGCAGCCAGCGGGAACGATCTTCGAAGGTGCTCAGACGTGCGATGGCGGTCTGCGGGCGCAGCACCGTCGCGGGATGGGGATCGAAGGCCAGCACGACGACCCGCCCCGGCTCGCCGGAGGCCGCTGCATCCGCCAGCGCGCGGGCACGGGCGATCAGGGCCGCGTGGCCGATATGCACGCCGTCAAAGTTGCCGATGGTCAGAACGGTCCGGACGGGCATGAGCCGCAACACTACGCGAGCGGGCGTTCCGCGGCCAGCGGGACATCCGGGACCGCGGGAGCCATACTGGGGGGCATGGGCGAGCGACTGCTACCGGGGATTCCCGCGGACAAGCGATGGCTGATCGTAGTCGCGGCAAGGGTGGAGGCGGCCGCGGTTGCGCGCGGGCTGGGCGATGAGGGGGGCGTGCCGGAGGAGGATTGGATGATCCGGCCGCTCGGACGGGAATCGAGCAAGACGCAGTTCGAGATGGTGGTGAGCGGAGTCGGGAAGGCCAATGCCGCGGGAGCGGCGGCGCGGTGTCTTGACCCCGTGCGGCATGCGGGTGTGCTGAGCCTGGGTGTCGGGGGGGCGCTGCCCGGGGGCGGGTGCTCGCTGCTCGATGTGGTCGTGGCGACGCGAAGCATCTTCGCGGACGAAGGCGTGGAGTGCGAAGAGGGATTTCAGTCCATGACCGATCTGGGTTTGGCGTCGAGCATGGGGGTAGAGGCGGACGCGGAACTTGTGAAACGCTTTGCCGGCGCCGGGTGGAGGTTGGGGCCGGTGGCGACGGTGTCCACCTGCTCGGGCACGGATGAGCTTGCGGCGCGGATCGCGGCGCGGACCGGCGCGATTGCGGAGGCGATGGAGGGCGCCGCGGTCGGATGCGCCCTGGGCCGACTCGGAGGTGGGACTATCCGGTTTGCGGAGCTGCGCACGATCAGCAACACGACCGGCAAGCGAAGCGCGCAGCGATGGAATCTTCAGGGCGCGCTGGAGGTGCTGAGCCGGGTGGCCGCGTCCTTATAACCGGCGGACCGCCGACCCCGCCCGATGCCCGTCTGATCGGACTGATCGGGCGCACGCAGGGACATTCAAGCCCGGGAACCAACGCCCGCTCAACGGGCGGAATCGTCAGGCCGATGCTCCCGATCAACCCGCCGCCCCAGCCGACGGGTACCGGGAGTGCCCTGCGCATGAGTTTCGGACTGATGAAGTCCAGCCTGTCGCCCATCGCCGTGGACTTCGGCACAGCCGCCATGAAGGTGCTTCAGGTCACGACCGAGGGTCGCCCTGCGCTGCTCGCCGCCGCGTGTCTGGAGACACCGGATCACCTGATCGACAAGGACGCGGCGCGCCTGGCATTCCAGGCGGAGCAACTGCCGGAACTCATCCGCCAGGCGGGATTCAAGGGCCGGCGCGTGGCCTGCACGGTTTCGGCGGCGCGCACGTTCGTGCAGCACGTGCAGGTGCAGAAATCGGATGACGCTTCCATGCGCGATCTCGTCATGGAGCAGTTGCGACAGGTGTCGTCGATCGATCCCGAGCAGCTCATTCTGCGCCACGTGGAGGTCGGCGAGGTGATCCGGAGCGGGAACCGGTGCGTGGAAGTGATCTGCATCGCGATTCCGCGCGACGTGGTGGGCGCCTACATGGGTCTGCTCCGCAAGCACAAGCTCGACGCGGTGGGGATCCACAGCGAACATCTTGCCGATGTGAGCACGTTCGACCTGATCACGCGCCGGCAGAACGACAGCGAGCTCACGTCGCTGTACGTGGACCTGGGCTACGGCACGACGAAAGTCATGGTGACGCACGGGCGGGCGCTGACGCTCGCCAAGACCATTCATCTCGGGGGGCGCAATCTCGACTCGCTCGCGGTGCGGCAGCACGGGGGCACGCTCCTGGACGCGCGGAGCAAGCGCTGCGGAGAACTCGTCGGCGCGCCCGCGGGCGGGGGCGGATCGGCCAAGCTGACCTCGTTGCACACGACGGACGTGAGCGCGGAGCACGCGCCGCGAAGCGGGCTGCTGCGGGGGCTGCGGGGATTGATGCCGGGCCGGGAACCGCCGCCCGATCGGCGCTGCGGGGCCATGCCGCCCGGTGCGACCGCGGTTGCGGAAGCACCGTCGCGGCCCTCCGAGACGCTCCACGAGAGCACCGAAGGGCTGGAAGCGCTGACCGACGAGATCACACTTGCCGTGCGCTATCACCAGGCGCTGTTTCCCGACCGGCGGATCGGGCGGACGGTATTCATCGGCGGGGAAGCGCGCAGCGTGGAGACATGCCGTGCGATCGCGCGCTCGCTGCGGGTTGCTTCGCACGTCGCCGATCCGCTGGCGATGATCGCGAAAACGGGAAAGGAACCGTGCGTCAACGTTGATCTTTCGTCGCCCCAGCCGGGCTGGGCCACCGTGCTCGGCCTGTGCTTCTGTCCGACCGATCTGTGACCCACCCGGGTACGTGAGGGCCGGGCGGAGCCGGTCCACGGAGGTGTTCGAAGGTCATGTTCAAGCGCAAGTCAACGCACGATTCGGGCCGCGCGGGATTCCTGCCGGAGGATTATCTCGAGCGCAGGCGCGAGCGTCGCACCAATGCGCTCTCGATCTTCCTCTTCGTCGTCGTGGTGTTCGGGGTGGTCGGCGCCTTCTTCGTGACGAACAGCCAGTGGAACGAAGTGCGGGCGCATCAGAACGCGATCAACGTCCGCTACACGCAGGCGGCGCAGGACATCGAGCAGCTCAAACAGCTCGAGGCGCAGGAAGAGCAGCTTCTGCAGAAGGCCGAACTGGCCACGGCGCTGATCGAGCGGGTGCCCCGTTCCGTCCTGTTCGCGGAGCTGATCAATCGCATGCCGCGGACGGTCAAGCTCCTGGAGACGCAGCTCGTGAGTGCCCGCCTCGACAAGCCGATCGAAGTGAAGCTGCGCGCTCCGGCTTCCGCCGATTCGGGAAAGACGGGCAAAGGTTCGAGCATCACGTCGAAATCCAAGTCATCCTCCGGCGCATCGGACAAGGGCGCGAAGCCTGCAGCGCCCGTCATCACGGCGCCGCAATATCAGACCCGGGTCATCATGATCGGGGTCGCGCCGTCGAACACGGAAGTTGCGCAATACGTCTCGGCGCTGCAGCAATGCGGCCTGCTGAAGGACGTGGAGCTGATCTTCAGCGAGACGACCATCATCGAAGACCTGCAGATGAACAAGTTCCGCATCGAAGCGATGCTTCGACCCGAGGCGGATGCGCGGCGCATCGAACCGATCCAGCGCCGGCGGATCGATGCCTTCGATCCGCTGACTTCAGCACCCGAGGGACTCGCGCCCTTCGAGATATCGAGCGAGAGCGTGTCGGTGGAGGAGGAGGAACGCTGATATGAACTTCGGCCTTCGCGAGCTGTTCTTCGTGCTGGTGCTGCTGGCCATGCCGCTTTCCTCGTACTGGTTCGTGTTCCGCGCCCAGAACGAGGAGATTACCCAGGCGAAGAAGGAAATCGAGCAGAAGGAGCTGATGCTCAACAAGCTGGCGCGTGCGACATCGCAGACGGCGGACCTCGAGCGTGCGAACCGGGAAATGGCCGAGGGAATCCAGCGCATCGAGAGCCGGCTGCCGAACGACAAGGAAGTGGACGTGATCCTCGATCAGGTGGCCGCGCTGGCGAGGGAGAGCAAGCTGGAGCTGCCGCGCATCAAGGCGCTGAAGCCGCTCAAATCGGCGACCTACATGGAGCAGCCGCTGGAGATGAGCGTGAGCGGCGATTTCGACGACTTCTACAACTTTCTCCTCCGTCTTGAGCAGCTCGACCGCATCACACGGGTTCCCGACATGACGATCGAGCGGTCCAAGGATGAAGACGGCTCGATGGAAGCGCGTTTCACGTTGAGCATCTATTTCCAGCCTGAAACCAAGGGAGCACCCTGATGCCTCTGCAGGCCGCCGATCCAAACCTTGAACAGCAGGCCGCCGAGCAGCCGGCCCAGTCGGCGCACGACGTGGAGACCTCGAACTTCCTCCGCGAACTGGCGGGGGGAGCGGATATCGGCGCCTATCAACCGGCCAGGAAGGCGAGCAAGCTCGGCGGGTACCTGCTGCTTGCGCTCGTCGTCGGGTCAGCGGCGGGCGTGCTCTTCCTGATGAGAACGATCGGCATGCGCGCCCATGTCGCGCCGATCGAGTTCACTCTGGACTACCCGCTGGAGCGGATCGACGCCGGGGCGCTGATCAGCGGCGATCATGATCGTCTGCTGGCGGACCTCAACGTGTCCAACAAGGTCGTGCAGGTTCCGCTTGAGAACGTGCAGATGAATCCCTTCGCGTGGCGCAGCGGAGAACCGGAGGAAGCGGCGCAAAGCCCGGCGGGCGGCATCGATCCGGACGCGGCGCGCAAAGTGCAGGCGGAGGCGCGCCGGCGGGAACTCGAGAACGCCGCAGGGAACCTCACGCTGCACAGCATCATGGGAGGCGGTCGCGTTCCACTGGCGCAAATCTCCGGAAAGGTCGTGCGGATCGGAGATGTGATCGACGACACATTCACCGTGCGCGCGATCTCCGGCCGCACGGTGGAGCTTGAATGCGAAGGCCACGTTTTCACGCTTTCACTCGGTGAATCGGACGCCATTCCGGCGGGGAGGGGGCGACAGTAACAGCCTGCAGTGCATCGCTCGCACGTTTGCGACCGGCGAACGCGGGGAAGGAGTTCGGTCCTGCCGCCGACGCGAGCTGAAGCACGACCGGCGACCGCTCGATCAACGCCAACGCACGCACACCGTCATTGCACCGCAGCACTTCTTGCAGGAGTCAGACTTGGGCAAGCGCGACATCCATCGACTGCTGAGTGAACTGGAGATCGATGCCGCTCAGACATCCAAGGCGCGAAACGAGCCCGCGTCCGGTGATGCACCGGAAGCCGGCGAGCGCGGCGTTCCTGCCGCGGACTCCGATCGCGTGTTTTACGCGATCCCGTTGGACGACGACGTGGACAAGGGCGGCGTGCCCCCGCCCGTGCGAGCGGCATCGCCGCCGGATCCGCACCAAGCCGCGGCCGATGCGCCGGCAAGCGGCAGCGCATCACGACCGAGCCAGGCGACCGCCGCGGGCGGAGCCGATCTGCCGATCGGCATGCGCGTCGCGCCGAGCATGAGAACTCCGGCCGCGGGCGCGTCGGAGCGGGCAGCAGAGGCACCCGAGTCGGCGAGCGCCCCGATGCGCCCGATGTTGCAGCCGCAAGCGGCAAGCTCGCCGACGGACGAACTCCAGCTCCCCGGCCCGGTCGTGCCCGAGTCGTCGATGACGGACATCTACACACCCGAGGAGACGGATTCGGATTCGGACCGCGAGCTGCGTTCGCTGCTCATCGGCGAGGGCGTGTGCGATGCCCGCCAGTTCACGACGGCCGAGAACGTGATCCGCCAGTCGCCCGGAACCAGGCTCAGCGAAGTGCTGATCTCCCAAGGCGCCGATGAAGAGAAGCTGATGCGCTGCATCGCGCAGGCCGCGGGACTGCCCTTCGAGCGGTTGCAGCCTTCGCCGGATGCGCCGGGGTTCGACGGCGGGCTGGTGCAGCGGCTCACGGCGGACTACTGCCGCAAGAACGAGATTCTGCCGCTGCGTGTGGACGGGGGCCGGCTGGTGCTGGGCACCTCGCGTCCGGATGACGTGTTCGTGGTGGACGATGTGCGGCTTCGCCTGAAGGTGCGGTCCATCAAGGTGATCGTGCTGCCTCCCTCGGACATCCGCGCTGCCCTGGCGCTGCTCGATTCGCCCCCGCCCGAAGAGGCGGACGTGGAATCCATCCTGAGCGACATCGAGGAAGACGATGTCCAGGTGGAGAAAAAGTCGCAGGAGGAAGTGGACCTCGGGCGCGAGGCGGCCGAATCGCCGGTGATCCGGTACGTGAACTACATCATCCAGCAGGCGGTGAAGGAGGGCGCGAGCGACATTCACATCGAGCCGGGCGAGAAGACCCTGAAAGTCCGGCTGCGCGTGGACGGCGTGCTGTTCGAGTCCATGCGCCCGCCGGCGAAGATGGCCGCGGCCATCACCTCGCGCCTGAAGATCATGGCGAACCTGGACATCTCGGAGCGGCGCATTCCCCAGGACGGCCGCATCCGGTGCAACGTGCAGGGCAGAAAGCTCGACCTGCGCGTCTCGACGCTTCCGACATCCTACGGCGAAAAGACCGTGATGCGTATTCTCGACACGAAGTCGATCACGGTCGGACTGGATGACCTCGGACTCGATGAGAACACGCTCACGATCTGGCGCCACCAGATCGCCCAGCCGCACGGGATCGTGCTGGTCACGGGGCCGACCGGATCGGGAAAGACGACGACGCTGTACGCATCGCTGCGTCAGATGGACAAGTCCACGATGAACGTTTCGACCGTCGAGGACCCGGTCGAGTATCACCTCGAGGGGATCACGCAGACCCAGATTCACGAGAAGATCGACATGACCTTCGCGCGGGCGCTCAAGGCGCTGCTGCGACAGGACCCGGACGTGATCATGATCGGCGAGATCCGCGACCAGGAGACCGCCGTGACCGCGGTGCAGGCGGCGCTGACGGGCCACCTCGTGCTCAGCACCCTGCACACGAACGATGCGCCCTCCGCCATCACGCGGCTTGTGAACATCGGCCTGGAGCCGTTCCTGATCGCGGCGGCGGTGAACGCCGTGCTGGCGCAGCGGCTGGTCCGCAAGATCTGCGCGCATTGCCGGCAGCCGGCATCGCTCACGGATGACCAGCGCGAGTTCGTCCAGCTCCAAGGAGTGAATCCGGCGGACGTGTTCCGGGGCGCCGGCTGCGACCGCTGCCGGAACACGGGCTACTCGGGACGGCTGGGCATCTATGAACTGCTCGCGGTGGACGATCATCTGCGCGACATCATCGCCCGTAATCCGAACGTGACGGAGTTCCGGCGCATGTGCTGCGAGAGGGGCATGGTGTCTCTGCGACAGGACGGCTTCGCCAAGGTGATGCGCGGCCTGACAACCGTGGAAGAAATCCTCCGAGTCACGGCTTCGACGATCTGACCTGCGGGGTGTCTAGGTGCCCTGAGGAGTTTCCTTCTCGGGCTTCTCATCCTCGACGGGTTCGGCATCGGACGGAGGCGGAGGCTCTGGGGCCTCGAGGGGCGACTTGCCGGACGCCATGATCCGCAGGATCTCCTCCATGCCGGCGGGCATCGAGGAATCCTCCGCGAGACGCTTGAGCTCTCGAGCGGTTTCCTCCTCGCCGGCCGCGGCGGCAAGCGCACGAAACTCCTCCTCGCTCATGTCCAGCATGCGGGCGAGCGTCTGGATGTCGGCGTCGCTCACGCCCGCTTCGCGCAGCTTCTTCAGCGCCTCTTCGCGCGAGATGGATTCGATCCGAGGCCCGACCGGACCCGCGGCTTCCGGTGCCGCGGCCGGGACGGGGACCGAGGCAAACTCACCCTTGTACAGCGGGAGCGCGACATTCTTGCCTTCTCTGCGCAGAATCACTCGGTCGGTCTTGCCGTCGATGTGCATGACCTCCCATTGCGCCGCGGTCTTTTCCTCATCCGGCTTGTCGGAAAAGCGGTCTCCCCGACGCACCCACATGCTGACGTTGCGGTCCTTGGTGTGCACAAGACCGATCATCGCGACGAGGCCGCCGGAAGGGTCGTCCGCGGGCGCGCGCGGATCGCGGAAAATGCCCTTCAGTTCGATCGCTTCCAGCGCAGCGCGAAGGTCCGAGGACACTTCGGACATCGCCAGGACGGGCAGCGGGCTGCCGGAAGTCTGGACCATCTCACCGGCGGTTCCGCCGGAGGGGTTCTTCACGGATGAATCCGGAGATGGCTGTCCATCCGCCAGCTCGGCGGCCGGAAGCCCCTTCCACGCCTCGCGCCCCGGCGCGAACGCATTACCCATCGCGGTCAGCGCCGCCAGGCGCTCGCGCCGACGTTCAATGGGCGTGGAGCTGCGTTCATATGAGGGAGCTTGCGCAGGCGGATCGATATCGACCGGCTGAACCTTCGGCAGCGGGCGAAACAGGCACCAAGCCCACCACACCCCGGCCAGCGCCAGTGCGGTCGCCGCGCCCACGCCCATCCAGCGGAAAGAATCGTGGCGTCGGTCACCGGCCGGCGAGAGTCTCTCCCGCGGCAGGGGCGTCCATTGCCGGGGACGATCCGGCTTGCTGCGCGAATCATGCGCCATGGCGCACCGCTCCTTCCGACTCCGCCGGCGCGGCCGGCTCGATCAGCGCCAGTGCCTGCACGACAAGCGAGCAGACCGCCTGCGCGGGCAGTATCTGCTTCATGCCCGGGCCGTCGATGCGCACATCGGTGACATTCACGCGGACATCCCCCAGGTTCTCAAGCCGGTCGATGAGCTTGTAGAGCACGTCGGGTTCCGACGTGTCGAACTGCACGGTGAACGTCATGAGCCTGACGGGTCCGGCTTCGCCCTCGGGAACGGCGCCCTGCGAAGCCCCGGCGGAAACGGGCGCTGCGGCCGGCGGGTCCACGCCCGTAGCATCCGCGCGCGCGCCGGAGATACCCAGCCCCTGCACTTCCTTCAGAAGGCGCTCGCGGAATGCCGCCTGCGCCAGCTCGACGGTCCGCCCGCGAACCATGGAATCGGCGGCCTCGAGCCACTCGCGCCTCGCTTCGGCCGCGGCGCGATCCCATTCCGCCGCGGATGCAACCAAAGCCCGCTCGCGCGCGAGCAGTTGCGCCCGGGCGAGATACACGGCGCGGGCACCGGTCTCGTCCGCGGCGTTCCGAACGCCCAGAAGGCCTGCGCGATCGACCACGACAAGGACCGCGAGCACGACGATCAACGCCAGAAGCATGCGCCTGCGACGGTTGGATGAAGCGGTCTTCAAGGCTCGCCTCCCGTCGATGCGGTTCGCTCGGCACGGATCGTGAACGTCTCGAGTCCGCGCTCGGGAGATACGTCATACGGATGCACGGGCGCTGCGCGGGCGAACTCGGACGTCGCTTCGATTCGGTCCAGCACTTCGGCGGCGCGCCGCGACTCGCCCTCCATCTGCACGCGCGAGGAAGTCAGCTCGATCCGGTACAGGAAGCCGTCCTGCGGAAGAGCGCCGAGCGCGGCCGCGAGGGCGGGCATGACGCTCCGCCAGCTCGACGTGCGCTGATGCACATCCTGTTCGATCCAGCGGGCAAGGCGCTGTGCTTCGGCCCGGGACCGTTCGGCATGCGCCACCTGTTCTGCGATGGCCGCTCGCTCGCGCTCGAGCATCGCGGCAGCGGATTGAAAGCGCCACTCGGTGGTTCGACCGGCGGACCAGAGAGCCGCGAGGGTCAGCAGCGCGCCGGCCGCGGGCCACAGCCAGGGCCTGGGAAGACTCGGCGCGGTTCCGGTCAGGGGCGCATACGACTCCGGCGCCACGACGGGCGCGAGCGCAGCGGCGACGGCCAGATCCTCCGTCCCCTGCGCATCGCGTTCATTCGCGCGCCAGGACACATGCACGCGCTGCGGGTGGACATCGGGCGCATCTGCAGGGCCGGACTGCCCGTCGGCCTCCACGGGCGAGCCGAGCTCGGTGAATCGCCCGTAGGTCATGGTATGGCGGACGGCGTCGCCGCCCGCGAAGTGCTCGATCACTTCGACGTGAGCAGCCTTCTGCAGTCCGAGGCCGAGAAGCGCCATCGGACCCGCCATAACCTCCGCATCACGTCCATGCACCCGATGGAGCGCCTCAAGCCAGGGACGCAACTGCGAAGCGCTTGCGGCGACCAGATAGCCCGATCGAACCGTTTCCGATCCGCCGGTCGCTCCGCCTTCGACGTTCTGCGGCGAGGACACCGGCGATGCCCGCTCGATGAACCCGGCGAGCGCATCGTCCGCGGCGATGGGAACGAGGCTCTCGATCGAACGGAGCACTTCTTCGCGGGCGCCGGACCGGGACGTCCACATCCGCCGCGAGAGCGCCAGGGGCCTGATGCCGCACCACTCGGTGGGTATGACCAGCACGATCCGGGTGGACGAGGCGACCGCGCCGGGTCCGCCCGTGGCGGAGAGCATCCGCCGCGCTTCATCGGCGCCGAGAGAGAGGAACGCGCGCAACCGACCCATGTGCCGCGCGCGCGCACCCAGCGGCGAGGCCCGCACCAGCGCACACACGAGGTCGCCGGCCCCGCCGGATCCCTCCGGATCGATCACGCACACGAGCCTTGTCCACTGCGTCAGAATCATGCTGAACTCACTGTTCCTTTCGCTCATTACACCGGGCGAAGGCCCATCGCTTCAATGCCCTTCTCTCCGACCATCACGTAGCCCTCGAACGTCCGCGCCGTGCCCGCCGCCGGGCCGATTCCCTGCATCTCGACTCGGATCGCGAGGATCGACGAAGGTTCGAACCTGAGCACGTCCGCCACCGAAGCGCGCGACAAGGGGATGACGCGCTTGAGAGTTTCCCTCGTCAGCAGGCCCTGCGAGCGCAGCTCGATGATGGATGCGGCGGCGTCCTCGGTCATTCCCTCGATGCTCATGAGCACGGCGCGGGAAGCGCTGCCGGCGTGAATCTTGCCGTCGCTGTCCAGGCAGAGATCCCGGCGGATGGCGTTGAATATCTCCGCCGTCATGCTCGGGAGATACAGCAGTTCCTCGAGTGCCGCGATCGGCGCGTTTCGGCAGGCCACACCCCGGACGAGGTATCGCTCCCGCTCGGCGCCCAGTTCGCGCATGAAGTTGTCAGAATCGTGCCAATCCAGGATCTGGTCGGCGAGCGACCTTGCCGTGAACTCATCCAGTCCCTTGGCGAGGAAGTACCGGCGGAGCTGCGCGTCATCGGCCTTGTTGATGTTCAGGACGCCCACGGCGTCGCTGAGCGAGATACGGTACAGCCTTCCTTCAAAGGTCACTTCCAGCGGGCGGGGAGGCAGACCCGCCTTCTGAAGGATGCGAAAGTCGCTCCGAATGCCGCGGCGCGTGCCGCTGAGGCCGCCGCCCTGCATCACGAGGTCGGCGCGCTCGCGCGCCCGGCGCTCTTCCTCCACGCGCTCCTGCTCTTTCTCCAGGTCCTTGCCGGAATCCTTGAGCAACTGGACGATGATCGGGGGCAGCTCCCGCGCGGGTTTGGGCACGTCGTCGTCGGCGCCGCTTCCGCCCGCACCCGACCCCGGGCCGCTGAGGCCGTCGTCATCCTCCGGACGCATGGTGAAAAGCCCGGCCAGCGCGAGCGCGGCCGCGCTGCGCGCGCACCGCTCGCCCTCGATCCGGTCGCGGAGCACGCCTGCTTCAAGAATGGTGGTTCGCGCGGAAACGGCCCCCTGCATCGCCAGCGCGAAGACGGCGGCGATGCCGAGCAGCACGACGATCAGCGCAAAGCCCGAACGACGAGCACGCATGCAAACTCCTCGGCTTCCGCCGGTTCGCCCGATTCGGCGGCGCCGGGCGCCAGCCCGATGAGGCGAACCGCCGGAATGAACTTGTCAAAGCCGTGATCGATGCGGCGCCACTTCGGCGTCCGCTGTTCCTGCTCCGTTTCGTCCGATCCGGCGCCGGCGGCACGAGACTCGGCCTCGAACCAGGCGCGCCGCGACAGTTCCCGCGCCGCGACCGTCGCGCCGCTTCCGACGCCCGGACCGCGGGTCAACTCGTCAATGGCGCTGCGCAACGAGGGGTCGTCGTCGAACGAGGCCTTGTCATCCGAAGATTCGACCGCGGGCGCCGCGGACGTTTCGCTGACATCCGACGACTGAACCTCGAACCGCGCATCCTTTCCGAACCTTTCGAACCGAAGATTCCTGCACCCCTTGAGCAGCGTGGTGCGTCGTGTGATCGGCCGGCCGTCGCGATCCACGCCGCCGCGGATCACGAGATCGAAGCGCACGATCCGGGATTCCTCGTACACGAGATCGAAGCGGGATTCGGGACCGGGCGGCGAACTCAGATCGGGTTCGATGACATATGCGCAATGCACCAATCCCCAGTCGGGGAAGAGAAGCGGCGTTGCCGTGAGAAACGCGATGCGGTCGCGGGCGATATCGACGCCTTCCTCGACCGATCCGTATCGTGCGCCGCCGGCGGCGCCAGCGACCGCGAGGCGCCTGCGGTCGCCCCACTGCTGCCGGAGCAGCTCGATGACGCGCTGGACGCGCATCGTCTCCGCGAGCGATGCATCACCGCGCGACCAACTGCTCACCTGCCCCCACAGCGACGCGGTCAGCGCGGAGAGCGACGCCAGGATCGCGACGGCCAGCAGAAGCTCGAGCAGCGTCATGCCGCGGGCACGGGTGATGATGGGTCTGCGGCGGATCATCGGTTCCAGAAATATTCGCTCGTGCGGCCCTTGAACTCGATGGTGTACTGCACGACGTAGACGGTAGGCTGCATCTCCGCGTTCAACTGTCCGTACACGGGGTTGCTCACTTCGACGAGCCGGCGCGTGATGCGGTAGTCGCCCCCCAGCTCCCGCCCCTCCCAGTATGTGACGCCGGTTTCCGGATCGCTGCGAGGATTGGGCAGCGCGCCGTTGATGAGCATCTGAAAGAGCATTTCCTGCTCGCGCTGCGCGTCGGCGACGCGCCGCACCTCGGCCCCCACGCCCATCACCTGAGCGCGAATCTGGAGGATCACGATCATCGCGGCCGAGAGGATGCCGAGGGCCACCACCGCTTCCAGCAGCGTGAATCCGGGAGCGCGCGGACGCCGGCGACCGCCCCCGCCGCGGCGCGCATCCGATCTCCGTCCGCATGCCGGTAGCTTCATGGGTGCTCCTTACGCGCCGATGGCGCCCGGTGACGCCGCGCTCGGCGCGGGAGGCTGATCCGCGGGAATCGGTTCCATGTCCGGCTCGAGCACCGGGGCATCGCCCGACGGTTCGTTCGGGGCGGGAGCCGGCGTGACTCCGCCGCCGACCGATTCATCCCATCGCTCGCCGGCGGCGCCCGGACTGTGCAGCACACCGCGAGGCAGATCGTCCCGATACTCGAGGAGGGCATCCCGGACGCCGTAGGCGCTGGCGAGGAACTCGCTGGTGGCCTGCCCCGACTCAAGTGGTTCGTTCACGATCGTGGGTGTGACGGCAAGGAAAAGCTCGGTGCGGCTTTCGCGCGTCTCCACGCTCTGGAACGCGAGACCGATGAGCGGAAGATTGCCGAGGAAGGGGATCTTCGTGCGGCTGTCGCGCCGATCGGTGCGGATGATGCCGGCCAGGAGCAGGGTCTGGCCGCTGGGGACCACCACGTCCGTTTCGATCGAACGCTTGGTGAACTCCGGCCCCAGATCGGTCTGAGCGCCGACATCCACGATTTCCTGCTTGATGGTGAGCCGGACCAGTCCGGATTCGTTGATGCGGGGCTGGACCTCGAGGATGATGCCGGTTTCCTTGTACTCGATGTCGCGGCGAATGCCGGTCGTGCCGTCGGTCTGCGTCTGGCTGTCCACGTCGCCCGTGACAATCGGCGTCTCGCCGCCGACCTGGAACTTCGCGGTGCCGCGATCGGCGACCATCACCCTGGGCTGGCTGAGGATGCGCACGTCGCCGGCGGTTTCGAGCGCCTCGACGACGGCAAGCCCGTCGCCGCCCACGAAGAACGCGCTGCCCGATTGCACCGCGGGCAGACCGGGCGTGCCTGCAAGCTCGAGGATGCCGAAGCCTTCCTTATCCAGCGCCTCGAGGAAGTATTCCACGCCGTACTGGAGCGAACCGCTCAGAATGACCTCGGCGATGACGCCGTTGAGCGTGACCTGCTGCGGCGGACGATCGATCGCGCGGAGGGTCGCCATCAGGTCGGCGAAGTCGCTGGGCGTCGCATAGATCAGCAACTGATCCTGGCCCGTATCCGCGATCACGCGCATGGGCGTGCGCCGGTGCGTCGCGGACGCGGGCGGGCGAGCTCCTTCGGTTTCGATCTTGTCCGCATAGAACGAGTTGAGGAGCTTGATCAGATCATCGACCGTGTAATGCTGAACACGATAGACATACTTGTAGCGAGACTCCGAGTCCGACGGTTGATCGACCTGCGCCACGAACTCCCGGATCAGCGGCTGAAGCGAGCCGTCGCGCGCGATGACGAAGAGACGATCCGTGCCCGTGACCGGCACGAACGCGACGAGGGGATCCGTGGAGTTCGCCTGCCCGGAGGTCAGCCTCGATCCTGCGGCGATCTTTTCGAGCGTCGTCGCTGCGTCTTCCGGGGTCTTGTGGCGCAACCGGTAGGTCCAGACCCCGACGCCCTCGAACGGCGCCACGTCCAGCAAACTGATGATGCGCGAGACCTTGTTGAGCTGCCGGACGCTGTCCGCCATCACGATGATTCTTCCGCTGGCGGCGAACTTCGCGCCGTCCGACATGATCGATTCGGCGACGGTCTTGAGCGCATCAGCCGAGATGTACTTCGAGCGATGCACTCTCAGAGCAACCACATCGCTCTCGAAGACACCCTGCGCCTGGAGGATCGGCGAGCTGTCGCTGCGGACAGCGCTCTCGATGGGACGAATCAGGAGCACTCCGTCCCGGTCTTCCAAGGCCCACTTGTTGACCATGCAGACGGCGCCCACGAGGTCGAGGATCTCGGTCTTCGTGAGTTCCTCGTCTATGTCGATCGTGATGGGGCCGTTCACCTTGGGATCGAGCAGGTAGTCACGATCGAGATACTCGCCGATCAGCACGCGGAAAACCTCCGCGGCCGCGGCGTTGTTGGTCGTGTACTTCACGGGCACCAGTTCGCCCGCATCAATATCGGCGACGCCCGGACTCGCTCCCTCCAGTGGCTCATCCTGGCTGCGAAGCGAAGTCTTGAACACGACTTCGGGGCCGGCCTGATCGTTTGAAATGCGGGCGTCGATGGGTTCGGAGATGGGCCTGGACCCGGAGGTCCAGGGACGAGGAGCGCGCAGAGCCTCCGACGGGCCATCGCCGGGGAGACCGTTTTCGACGGTCTGCGACTTGCCCGCGCAGGCGGCGAGCAACGCGGCCGTCAGAAGTCCCGGAATCGTCTTGGCTCTCTTCATGGGCGCATCCTTTCCTGGCGATGCCCTGGGCATCGCCGCCGCTTTCATCCCAGCCCCGCTTCGTTGATCGCCATCATGCCCGAGATCAGGCTGTAGACCACCCAGCCCACGACCGCCGCCATGAAGAGGATCACGGCAGGCTCCATGAACGTCATCAGGCGCTGCGCAAGTTGATCCTGCTTCTCGGCGCAGACGGCGGAAGCACGCCGAAGCACTCCGACAAGGTCGCCGCTCCGCGCCCCGGCCTGCACGATCGCGGCCGCAACGGGCGGGAGCACGCCGTGACGCCGCATCGCGTCGCCGATGTCGCCGCCCTCGCGGACTTCCTTGCGCGCGCGGGCGAGGCGCTCGCGCAACGCCACGGAAGGGACCACGTCCTCAGCCTGCTTCAATCCGGCGAGCACGTCGCCGCCGCCGGCGATGGTGGTCGCCAGAATGTCCGCCACAAGCCCGCCCTGGGTGTACCAGATAAGCGACCCGACCAGGGGCGTGCGGAGGGCAGCGCTGCCGATTGCGCGGCGCTGTGCCTGGTTGAGGACACCCGGCCCCACCCAGGCCGCGAGCGCGCCGAGCACGAACAGCGCGGGCAGCGCCCAGACCATCCAGCGGGCGCCGACGAGCGTGATGGTCGTGGCAAGGGGCATGTCCGCGCCGAGCGTCTGGAGCGTTTCCGCGAATCTCGGGATGACGAACGTCGCCAGCAGCCACACGACGATGACGGCGGTGACCAGAAGAATCGCGGGGTAGACCAGCCGCCCGACCATCGTGCGCCGAAGCCGCTCGCGCGCGGCGATGGAGCTTTCGATCAGCGCGACGGCATGATCGAGCCGGCCCGTCTCCTGGGCGCTTCGCAGCAGAGCCAGGTGCTGCGGGCCGGCAAGCCCATCGACCTTTTCCACGGCTTCCGCAAGCGATGCGCCGCCACGCAGCGCTTCGCGCACGTCGGCGCACGCGCGAGCCAGACGATCGCGCGGTGCCAGCTCCTGCATGGTCGCCAGCGCGCTTTCCACGGGCACGTTGTTGGCCAGCAGGAGCGAGAGCGTCTGAAAGAACCACGCGCCTTCCCCGCGGCGGAGGCGCTCGCCGCTCAGCCGCGCCCGCAGAGCGTCGCCGACGCGCACGGGCCGGACATCGACCGCGATCAAGCCTTGGCGGCGCAGTTCATCCCGCAGAGCGCGCTCATCCAATGCGGCGCGTCGGCCGGTGACCGATCCGGCCGCGGCGTTCGCCAGCGGTATCGCCGTATACGCGAAATCGGTCACGCGCCGCTCCTTCCGGCGCCGTGGACCGGCTCGCGATCCGGCAGTTCGGCGACATCGGCCACACCCGCATGGCCGAGGACGCGGGCCACTTCCGCCTCATCGGTCACGCCTTCCTCCACCAGCCGCCGAGCCTCATCGCGGAGAGGACGGTAGCCGCCGCGCAGCAGACTGTCGCGGATGCGCATTTCGTCGGCCCGCTCCATGAGGAGCTGCTTCACTTCGCCCCCGAGCGCGGCAAACTCCATGAGCGCGACGCGCCCGCGGTACCCGATGCCCCCGCAGACCCTGCACGACTCCTTCGCCTCGCCGCCGGCGCGGCAGGCGCTGCATACCTTGCGGAGCAGGCGCTGGGCCGTGACGCCTTCGACCGCGGCATTCACGAGGTACGGCTCGATGCCCATGTCGATCAGCCGGACGAAGGTGCCCGGCACATCGTTGGTATGCAGCGTGCTGAGCACGAGGTGGCCCGTGAGCGACGCCTGGAAGGCGATCTCCGCGGTTTCGCGGTCGCGGATCTCGCCGATGAGAATCACGTCGGGATCATGGCGCAGGATGTTGCGGAGCGTGTTGCTGAAGCTGAGGTTGATCGCCGGGTTCACCTGAATCTGCGTCACGCCGTCCATCGCGTACTCGACGGGGTCCTCGACGGTGATGATCTTGCGCTCGTTGCTGACCATGGTGCGCAGCAGGGCGTAGAGCGTGGTCGTCTTCCCGCTGCCGGTGGGGCCGGTGATGAGCAGGATGCCGTGGGCCTTTCCGGAGATCCGCAGCAGGAACTCGATCTGCCGGCGCGAGAAACCCAGCCCGTCCAGCTCGATGCCCGCGAGCTTCTGACGGTCCTGAAGGCGAAGCACGGCGTCCTGGCCGTAGGTGGTCGGCAGGATGCTCACGCGCATGTCGAGATTGCGCCCGCGGAGCCGCATGCGGATGCGCCCGTCCTGCGCACGCCGGCGCTCGGCGATATCGAGATTGGACATGATCTTGATGCGGCAAAGCAGCGGCTCGTACATCTTCGGCGTCGGCGCCGGCTGATCCACCAGGATGCCGTCCACGCGATAGCGCAGCGAAACCCTGCGATCGTAGCGCTCCAGGTGAATGTCCGAGGCACCCAGGTCCATGGCGCGCTCGACAGTCTGATTGAAGAATCGGATGATCGGCGCTTCGCTGGCAAGCTCGCGCAGCGCGCTGATCTCGGACGAAACGTCGATCGCCTCTTCACCGGCTCCGGCGCGGCGCTGCGCTTCGCCTTCCACCTCCGCCTCGCCCGCGCGCTCGTCCAGAAACTGCCGCACCTCCTTGAGCGTGCCGATGCGGATATCGATCGCGCCGCCGTCCGCCGACGCGCCGGGCGGCACGAACCGCGCGAGCACGGCGCTCCATGCGAAGTGATCCGACGGGTCGCACACCACGAGGCGGAGCGCAGCGCCGCCGGCAGCACCACCCGAAGCGCCTTCCCCGCTCCCTTGCTCGATGAGCAGTACCCCGTTGTTCCGCATGAACTCCGTCGGCAGAGCACGCGAGATCGTCCCCGTCTCCTCCTCGGCGCGCCACAGGGGCCGACCCGACCACGCGCTGAGTCGCTCGGCCAGCGACTGCTCGCTCATGAGGCCGAGGTCGAGCAGCGCCTTGAGGGGCGTTCCGCCGTTCTGACGCGCGACTTCCTGCGCCAGCCGCCACTCCGCCTCGCTCACTCCCGCGGCCGTGTTCCCGGGATTCGCACCCGCGGGCCGCGTGACCACGGCGCCGAACGAACGCGCATCCCATCGGCACATGCGGCGCGCGGAGGCGGCGGCGCTCTCCGTTCCGTTCGTCGCCGCGCTCGTCGCCGCCTGCGTCATGCTCTCCACTCCCCCCGATCGCCCCGTGACTCACTCGCGGTTGCTCAGGTCCGCGTTCTCCCCTTCGCCGCCTTCCTTGCCGTCCGCCCCGAGCGACTTGATCTCGAAGCCGAATGTCGGGTCGAGCTTGTAGACAAACGGACGGCCCCAGCCGTCCATCGGGATCGTCTTCTTCTGCAGGTAGGGCGCCTTCCATTTCGCGGCCGCGATCGGGTCGGCGGGCTTCTCGACCAGCACCAGCAACCCTTCCTGTTCGGTGGGGTAGCGGCCGATGTCGAGCTTGAAGCCTTCCGTCGCCGTGGTCAGAAGTTCGAGCTGCGCCTGCGTGGTCTTGACCTGCCCCTTGCCGAAACCCGCGGCGATCCGCGGCAGCACCAGGGCCGCGATCAGACCGATGATGCCGATCACGATCAGCATCTCCAGCAGCGAGAACGCGCGGGCGGAGGGACGCGCGCGGCCCGGAACTTGAAGGGATCGATGCATCACTGGCGGCGCTCCTTCGCCCCCGCCCCCATGGTCGCTATCGTGGCCCCGTCCGTCACACCCTCCCACTCCTCGCGGTCCTCGTCGGCATCGACCACGCGGGCCTCACCCGACACGGCATCAAACCGCACCACCCACATTCTACCCGAAGCGCCGGTCCCGCCGTTCGCCAGAAACCGCCAGGCGCGTTCGTCCGTCCGCCCCCACGAGTTGAAAACGGCCCTGCGCTCGTCCAGCAGCGCCCCGCGATCATCCGTCATGCGCACGCGCGCCCCAAGCCCCTCCCAGACGCGCACCTTCTCATCGCGCTCGATGACGAGGTCTTCCCCGTTCACCCGGAGCACGACCGACCGCTCGGTGCCGCGGCGCATGGCGTCGATCCTGGCCGCGTTCAGCGTGCCCGCGATCTGCCGGAGCGCCTCGCGCTCACTCGCCCCTGCACCAGTCGCAGCGAAGCGCACAGCGACCACGCCTGCGACGATCCCCAGCAAGGCCACGACAAGGACCACTTCAAGCAACGTGAAGGCGCGCGCAGCGCCGCCCGCCCCGGGCGCACAGGGTGGAGCGATCCATGCCGGCACGCGTCGAGCCGCGCGTCGGCGGTTCCAAGCCGTACATTCAATCACGGTCGACCCTCGGGGTGCCCGCATGGTCCGGCCGCTGCCGGTCGGACTTGCCGTTCTGACGCGCGACCGGGGCCGATCCGTCATCGATTCTTCAGCACTTCCACGGCATCCGCGGTGGTGATGGAGCCATCCCCGTTCACATCCGCCCGCTCGGCGGTCTCTCCGGAGACGGTGCTGGAGCCGGTCATGGCCCGCAGGACCATCGCGGCGTCCTTGGTGGTCACCTTGCCGTCGGCATCGACGTCGTACTTGTCCGTGGGGTCGTCGTCGCCGCCGCCGCCCGTGCCGCCGCCGACGCGGAGGTCGAGGGCGCGCGTGGGCGTGAGGTCGAAGCCCGGCAGCGGGATGGGCATGGGCGGAATCTTCGCCCCCGCGTAAGTGTAGTTCACGGTTTCGCCCTCGTCATTGACCGGGGTGACGTCCGTGCGCGTAACGTTCGTGCTGCTGTCGTAATACTGGAAGGTGACTTTCTCGCCCTGCCTGGCGCCCTCCACCGGTGTGGTGTCCGGGTCATCGCCGTTGACGGTGATGTCGAAGGCGCGCGAGACGGTGCTGCCCGTGAACACGAACTTGCCCACGAGGCGGGTGCCCACGAAGGCGCCGATCTGGTCGCCGCCCTCGGGCGTCACGCCGCCCTCGCCCGTGAGCACTTCGCCGGTGACCCGCTCCTTCACCGTCGAAGAACCCGGATCGCCGAACTGCGCGAAAGCGGGCGCAGCGCAGATGCAGGCGGCCGCGGCAGCAAGAAACATCGTCCGTGATTGAGTGCGCATGGGAACTCCCGGCCGAAGCGCCGAAGGGCAGGTGGGTGAATCACCATAGGTCGGCATCGGTCCCTCGGCAATACGGACGGCTTGGGCGGCGGATCGTTCCGCGATGCCAAAAGAAACAGGGGTCCGCCGTGCGGCGGACCCCTGGGGGTCATCCATTGAGATGACGAAGGTCAGGCCCGATCAGGGCAGCGTCACATGGAAGAACGCGGCCTGGTTGTCGGGAATCTCGGTGAGGTTGTCCACGTCGGCAGAGCCGCCGCCCGCATCGAGGCTGAAGACATCGATGCCGTCCGGACCGTTGTTGTTGAAGATGATGATGTAGTCGGAGAGGGCGTTGGCGGTGAAGAAGCCGCTCGCGGGATCGCGCGGGGTGGTGATGGTGCCGAGCACCCAGCCGCGCGTGGTGGTGTTGTTGGGGAAGTTGGAGGCCGAGCTGAAGACCGACTGCTCATCGAGCGTCGGGCCCCACTGGAAGCAGCCGTAGTTGGTGCCCGCATCGGCATTGAAGAAGGCGAAGGCGTAGCCGCCGACGAAGTTGTTGATGCCGGTGTTCAACTGCACGCCGAAGCTCGTCATGGTGAAGAAGAAGGCGTTGAGGCAGCCGGTGGAGATGACGATGCCGTCGAAGCGGTCGCCGTCATCGTCGCGGGTCCAGAAGCCGTCCTCGTTGTCATCGATGAAGTAGACGAACTGGTCGAGAGCGTTGACGTTCACAAGCGAGGTGCCGACGACGATCTCGGACTCGTCGATGCCGGCGGGACGCAGCGGACGGGTGCTCGTCGCGCTCGCCCAGCCGCTCTGGCAGTTGAAGGGCTCGGTGTTCCAGCCCGGATAGATGGTCTGCTGGTCCACGCGGGCGAGGTTGATGTTGAACTCGACGGCGTCGAGGGCATCATCGCCGCTCTGGTTGCGCTGGTAGGGGGTGAAGAGGAGCGGGCTGCCGTTCACGCTCGTCAGGAGGCTGGAGACCACCAGGCGGCGGCCGTTGGTCAGCTCGACCATGACGATGACGGGACGGTTGGTGCAGTCGAGGCGCGACCGGCCGTTGAAAGCGGAGATCGGGGCGCTGACGTGCATGCCGTAGGCGCCGGTGTCGCCGGTGACGACGCCGGAGGAGACGATCGGCTCGCCGCCGATCGAGTAGCCGTTGTTGTAGAGGCTGATCAGCGTGCCGTCGCTGGAGCGGAGCACGTCCCAGCACATGCGGACGGAACCGCTGGCGATGCGATCGCCGGACGTTTCGCCCGTGCCGGTGAAGGTCACGCTGGCAAGGTTCGTCGCGTTGATCGTGCAGCTGATCGTGTCATCGACGACGATGTCGTTCGTGAACTTCTCGTTCCTGTAGAACTGGAAGTTGGTGTCCTCGTCGCGCATCAGGTAGACGAAGGGATGCAGTTCGAGGATGAAGTTGGTGAACGCCTCGCGCGAACCGCTGGTCTCATCGATGAAGGGCACGTTGTTGTGGGTGGCGCGGATGCTCTGGGCGACCGGCACCGGGATGAAGACGAAGACCTTCGTGCCCACGGGAGCCGGAGTGGTTCCATCCAGCGTGATGGTGCCCCGGAGAGGCATCTGGGCCATCTCGAAGGTGTCGAAGATCGGCTCGACGAGCTTCTCGATGCTCTCCGTGCAGTCGATTGCGCTGACGGCGAAGCCGTTGCCGCCGAGTGCGGTGTCGGAGTTGATCGGGGTGCTGTCGTCCGAACCGTTGTAGGTCAGGGTCACGGTGTTCTGGATGGAGACGATGCCGTCCGTCACGGTGAGGACGATGATGTTCTCGTCCGTGGCGTCCACATCGACGTCGGTGATCGTGCCGCCGAAGTTGATGGAGAAGTCGGTGACATCCAGCGTGTCGGCGTCCACGGGCTGGGTCATGCGGATGCGGATCTGATCGACGAAGCCGTCGTCATCCGCATCGACGAGGAACGCGCCGGCCACCGTGCCGTTGTTCACGTCAACCTGGAGGGCCGAGTACAGGGCGGTGCAGTCCTCGGCGATCTCGCCGCTGAAGTTGACTTCATTGCCCGAACCGTCCACGACATTGTTGCCGGTGACGAAGGCGATCGCGGCGCCGTCCACGAGGTCGTCGAGGAAGTCCTGATCGATCGCGCCACTGAGCGAAACGGTGATGTTGTTGGAGTCGGACTGGCCCAGGAAGAAGCCGTCGTCGAACGTGGCGCCGGCGCTGCCGAACTGGATGTTGGCGAGAGAGATGCCGCCATTGAAGACGTCTTCGCTGAAGTGGACGGAGAGGCGGGTGTTGTCGTTCTGATCGCCGGGATCGCCGTCGGTCTCGAAGAAGCACTGATCGTTGAGGTCGCCGCCGTCATCGGCGTTGTCACCCGTGAAGATGCATGTGCGGGCCGGGACCGGAAGCGCGAAGTCATCCGTTGCGTTGGTCACGGCGAGATCGGGAGCGGCGTTGCCGTTCGCGTCCTCGATGTCCGCGCCCGCGGCGTCCGCGTCGTACTCGACGCTCACCGCGCCGCCGTCGCCCGTGCCCGGGGTGGCTTCCCCATCGGTGTCGGCCGCGCCGACAGCCTCATCGCCGTCCCAGTCCGTCGTGGCCGGATCATGGGCGAGGCGAACGCCGATGTTCTCCTCGTTCTCATCGATCGTGCCGTCGCGATCGAGGTCCACGTCCACGACCGAAACCGTAAACGTTTCGATCTCCTCTTCGCCGGCGTCGATATCGGTCTCATCCTCGACAAGGTCCCCGTCCTCTTCGATCTGGGCGAAGGGGAAGACGGTGACGCCGTCCACGGCGCGGAGCGTCAGCCCCGAGGTGGCGGAGGTATCGGAGAGCTCCTCGTCGTAGACGATGGTGGCCGCGTCCTGCTCGCCGTCGCCGTCGACGTCCTCGAACGCGACGGACTGAACGGACGGGGCGATGGCGTCTTCGGCTTCGGCCGAGTCATCGCCGGTGAAGTCGTTGCCGAAGATGTCCTGGGGGTCGGTCGTGCCGTCGTCGGCGCTGCCGGAGACGTTGAACGCGACGCCGTCGGCATCGATGCCGTCGCCGCCGTCGTCGTCGAAGGACAGGCCGTTGGCGGCCACGCCGTAGCCGCCGGGCATGGTGATGTCCAGCAGGACCGCGTTGTTGTTGTCCGGATCGAGGGTGACCGCATCGACGGTGACGCCGGCGGGATCATCGCCGTTGGCGAGTTCCACCGTGAAGAAGTCCGCCGAAGGAGTCACACCCGGATTGAGCGGCAGGTTGAAGAAGACGCGCAGCGCGCCGCCCACCGACGATCCATCGCCGACGGACTCGACCCATTCCGCGCTGTCGATCGCCAGGTTGGCAAGGGTGGTGATCTGGATGGCGGTCTGCTGAGCGTTGGCGCCGGAGGCGTCGAACACGTCGCCGTCGTCCACCATGCGGATGAAGAGGCTGGTGTTGTCCAGCACGCTGGTGCTGGCATCGAAGGTGATGTCGATGAAGGTGCTGCCGTCGGCCAGAGCGAAGCTCGTCACGTCGGCCGCGGCCAGCGCCGTGAAGGTGCCGGTGGCGGAGGTGCTGGTCTCGAAGTCGGCGTTGCTCAGCGCGGCCGTCTCCGTGTCGTCCGGATTGTCCGGGACCGCAGCGCCGCCGTCGTCCGCTTCCGAAAGACCGATCGCCTGAGTCGTGCCGCCGGTGGGGCCGACTTCCGCGATGCTGAAGACGAGGTAGAGGTGGCTGGAAGCCCCGTCCACATCGACCAGCGCCTGCGAGAGCGAAGGCTGGTTGCGGTTGATCTGGAAGCGGGTGTCGGTTGCGTCGGTACCGCCCGTCGCCGCGTCCGCGTTGTTGACGAGCTGGTCGTCCGTGGCGCCGCCGTCGGCGAAGATGATGTCGAACATGGCGGCCGTGGCGCTGACGCCCTGGATGTACGTCGCCATGTTGATCGTGAACTCGTCGTTCGTCTCTACGGTGCCCGCCGTGCCACCGACGTCCTCTTCGACAACGTCGGCGTTCGCGATAGCGGTGAGGCCACCGACGGTCGTGACGCCATCCGAGGCGTAGAACTGCACCTGGAAGGTGCCGTTCGCGAGCGCTGTGGCGTTCGTCACGTTGGCGGTGCGAATCACGATGAAGGCGTTGCCGTCGTCTTCACCCGTCGCGACAACTTCGATGTTGCCGAACGTCGGGTGAACCGGCACGATGTGTCCCGCATCAGCCAACACGGTGCTTGAGGCACCGAGACCGGCCGCGAGAGCAAGTGCCCTTGCAAAGTTCCGACTCATCTCACTGATTCCTTTCTTCTCCACGTGGTGAAGACCTTTGTTCTCGAGTGCGCCGCGGCCCGTGAGCATCGGACCCGGCCCGTGTTTTGACTGTGAAATCCGCTTCCCTGAAACGAGTGTTTGTATTCGCTAACGAGCCGGCATCATAGCCGAACCCGCGTTACCTGCACGTCAAGCCCCCGACTTACCCACCGTTCGAACCCGACACACCCCACCCGGCCCCGACCCGGCCGCTTCTCCCCTTCGGCCTCACCGTCCCCGGCTCCACGGTTTTCGCCCCGACCTTCTCCCTGTCCGAATCCTTCCCCTCGGTTATCGGAAGTTGGAAAGGTAACGACCGGTCTGGCAGTTCGCAACGCCCGAGCGGCCGCATTGGGGCGAAACTCGCCTCTTGCGCGGTGTCCCATGGCTGATTTGCGTCGCTGGATCCGGTTCACGGGGTCTCCGAAGGTTGCAGAACGAAGGCTTGGGTGCTCGCGAGTGGGCCCGAGGAGCAGACCGAAAGCCCGCTTTCATCCTGTTATCGGCGTTCCGCACCCGAATACCCGCCCTTTTTGTTTGGTGGGCACAAACTTGCGACATGGTTGTATTCTGTACGGTACAAGTCCGATAACGATGTGGAGAAACGAGAGGGTGAAGCATGCATGCAGGAGAGGGTCACTCGGGTAGTGAGCACCCGAACGTGCAGGCAGTGCGCCGCAATCAGTCCGAGGCGCTCCCCCTTTCTCCCCGATGATTCCCCGGACGGGACTGACCAGGCTCCTTGTGGTCCGGAGCGATCCTTCCGGATCGGTAGCCCTCAAGAAGGCGGCAGGCGACAAAGCGGATGACGTCCACCTTGTCCGTGGTGCCGAGCTTCTGGTTGAGCCGCATGAGATGCGTACGGAGGGTCGGCAGAGCGATGCACAGGCGATCGGCCATGCCCTCGTTCGTCCCGCCCGAACAGATGGTGTACAGGACTTCCCGCTCGCGGATCGTCAAACCTAAATAGGAGCAGTGCTCCTCGAGGAACGCGCGCTCGGCGGCAGTGAGCTTCAGGGCGAAGTCCTTCTCCGAGACATGATCTCCCCTATCGGGGCAGGCACCTTCAAGATGGCCGCTCTGCACTAGCCCGAAGCCGAGAGGACCGGTCCGGGGCTGGGTGGGCGGGGAGGATCCGCCGCGGAGGACGAGTGTGTCCAAGGCGGAGGGAACGCGGCGGATGGGGGCCGCACGGAGGCGCGCGGGCTGCTGCTCATCCGGCGGCGCGGTGCGTGCAAAAACGAACGCCTGGGGTGCGGAAGGCGGTGAAGCCCCGACCCCGGGCGCCTTTCCGTGAAAAGCGCGCGGCAAACCCATGTTGATCTTTCTCCTTTTTCTCCCGCTTTCGCAGCCCCGGGAGCGCCCACCAGCGCGTGCCGGTTCGCGAATGCAAGGGGAATGTAGCCCGGGAAAAGGGGTCGAACAATCGGCGCAAACGACGATTTTTCAGGTCGTTGCGGCGTTTTGGCCGCGCTCGTCGGGCGCGGGGTGCGTCGAGGCAATGGGAGGGGGAGGCGGGGTCATGGGGCGGGCTGGAAAGGCCGATTCATGGGGAGTCTGGAGCGAGATTGAAGGTTCGGGACGGCAGTTCCAGGCTTTGCGAGGAGCAAGGGGCATGGAGATCGACACGATCCTGCGTCGCGCGGCGGAGCTGGACGCCTCGGATATCCACATCGTGGCGGACCACCCGCCGGTGGTGCGGGTGCATACCGAGATCAAGCCCATGGACATGGCGGTGGTGACGCCGGCGGAGGCGGAGGCGATGGTGCGTCACATGGCGCCGCCGGCGGCGCTGAAGGCGTTCACCGAGCAGAAGGATGCGGACTTCTCGTACGAGGTGAAGGGGCTGTGCCGGTACCGCGTCAATGCGCATTGGCAGAGGGGGGTGGTGGGGATCGCGATGCGTGCGATCAAGAGCAAGGTGCCGCCGCTCTCCAAGCTCAATCTGCCTCCTGTGATCGAGCGGCTCACGTATCTGCCCCGCGGGCTGGTGCTGGTGACGGGCGATACCGGCTCGGGCAAGAGCACGACGCTCGCGGCCATGATCCAGGCGATGAACGAGCGGTACGCCAAGCACATCATCACGCTGGAGGATCCGACCGAGTATGCGCTGGAGAGCCATCAGTGCCTGATCGAGCAGCGCGAGCTGGGGCAGGACATGCCGACGTTCGCCTCGGCGCTGAAGCACGCGCTGCGTCAGGACCCGGACATCATTCTGGTCGGCGAGATGCGCGACCTGGAGACGACGGCCCTGGCGATGACGGCGGCCGAGACGGGTCACCTCGTGCTGAGCACGCTGCACACGTGCAACGCGAGCCAGACGGTGGAGCGCATCATCGACATGTACCCGGCCGGTCAGCAGAACCAGATTCGCGCGATGCTGGCGGACACGCTGCAGGCGGTGATCAGCCAGACGCTGTTCTCGCGGATCGATCAGAAGGGGATGGTGCCGGCGGTGGAGGTGCTGCTGTGCACGCCGGCGGTGCGGAACATCATCCGCGAGGGGCGCGCGTTCGAAATTCCCAACGTGATCGAGACCAATCGTGCGCTGGGGATGTGCTCGCTGGATGCGGCGATCGCGGAGCTGTACTTCAACGGCATGATCAGCCGCGAGGATGCGATCGCGCAGGCGGCATATCCCGACAAGCTGCAGAAGCAGCTTGCGGCGTGAGGAGAGGCGAGGGGGCCAAAGGCCGTGGGCCGATGGCCGCAGTCTGAGCGCGGAAGGTTGCAGGATTCGGGTACCGGGTCCGAGGTCAGGAAGACGCATGCCCGCATATCGCTACCAGGTTCGTTCGGCGTCGGGGCAGGTGGTGGTGGGAGTGCTGCAGTCGGAGACGGCCGCGAGCGCGGCGTCGAAGCTGCGATCCCAGGGGAACCACGTGCTGGCGCTCACGCCGCTGGCGGGCGGGATCGACCGCGAAGAGCTGCTGACGCGGCTGAAGCAGCTCAACAGCGGCCGGCCGACGATGAAGCATGTGCTGGACTTCACGACGCAGCTGGCGGTGATGGTGCGTGCGGGCATCGGGCTGCGATCGGCGCTGGAGGGGATCGCCGAGCAGACGGAGCACACGCGCTTCAAGCAGATCATCCTGGGGCTGAAGAGCGACGTGGAGTCGGGCAAGCAGTTCTCGGAAGCGCTGACGCGGCACCCCAAGCTTTTCAACCCGCTGTATGTGAACATGGTGCGGGCGTCGGAGATGTCCGGCTCGTTCGGCAAGATGCTGGACCGGATCGCGAGCTTCCTTTCCCAGCAGATCGAGACGCGGAAGATGGTCATCGGCGCGATGATCTATCCCGGCGTGATCGCGACGATGGCGGTGGGCGTGACGGTCTTTCTGCTGACGTTCGTGCTGCCGAAGTTCGCGGGCGTGTTCGAGGGGAAGGAAGAAGCGCTGCCGTGGGCGACGAAGTTTCTGATGGCGCTTTCGGCGGGTGTGCGTGCGAACTGGATCGTGCTCGTCGGATTGACCTTCGGCGCGATCATCGGCCTGGCGATGTTCCTGCGGACGAATGTCGGCGGGCTGTGGCTGGACCAGATGAAGCTGACGACGCCGATCTTCCGCAAGATGTTCCGGGCGCTCTACATCAGCCGGTCGCTGCAGACGATGGGCGAACTGATCAACGCGGGCGTGCCCATGCTGGACACGATCGTGATCACCGGCGACATCTCCGGCAACCGGCTGTACAAGAAGATGTGGCGCGACGTGTACAGCGGAGTGAAGCAGGGACGGAAGATCACGTCGGAGCTGCAGACCTCCAAGCTGCTGCCGCACGCGGTGACCCAGATGATCGGCGCGGGCGAAGAGTCCGGTAAGCTCGGTGAAGTGCTGGACGAGGTGTCGACGTTCTACGCCAAGCAGTTACGGGACGCGATCAAGGCGGTGACGAGCATGATCGAGCCCCTCATGATCGTCATCATGGGTTCAATCGTCGGATTCATCGCCATGTCGATCATCCTGCCGATCTTCAAGATGAGCCAGATCGTGAAGTGACCGATAGCACGGGGTGGAGGCGTCGGCGCGGGCGGGCGGCGGTTGCCGGTTCGCTTCCGCGACGGGGAGTGCGCATGTCCGGGTTGCGTGCGGCCGGCCTTCGACTCAGCTCTTCGAGGCGTGACGGAGCGCCTTCGGCGCGTCATGCCCGGGCACGTCCGGGCTTCACGCTGCTGGAGACGATGCTCGCGATCGTGGTGATCGGCGTGGGTGTCATTGCCATCATCAACGCCCAGCGCGCGTTCCTGACGCAGAACCTCTGGTCCACGCACGCCTCGACCGCGACGTACCTCGCCGGCGAGATCCGCGAGATGACGCGCGGCTATCCGAGGCACGACCGGTTCTCGGGCGGCATCTACTTCTCCGATCCCGAGAATCCGGGAGAGGAGACCTTCGTCGGCTGGGGTCCGGAGGGCGACGAGACGGGCGTCGCCGACCTCGACGATCTGGATGACTTCGACGGCGCGGTGTTCGGCGAGGCCACGGACCTTCCCGAAGGCTTCGTCATGACGCGCAGGTACGCCGGGCCGATTGATTCCTTCGGCTCCGTGATCACCGAGACGCTCTGGAACGGCGCCACGGAGATGATCGAAGTGGAGGGTGAACTCGTGCCCGTCTCCATGCGCGGATGGACGCAGTGCGTGACGGTGGAGAAAGTCGATCCTTACGACTTGGCCACGCCGGTGGACGACTGGGAAATCCAGGTCGAGGAGGGCACGGGGAACGTGCTGCGCGACGTGGATCGCTACCCGGTGCGCGTCACGGTGACGGTGCTGTATCAGGGCACGTGGGATGAGCACGCGCCGCCGGTCACGAGCATTTCCTGGATCGTGTTTCCTTGAGGAGGGCGGCAGCGCCGCGAGCCGCGGTCGCGGCCCGGGGCGCCGGGGTTGCAACGGGAGGCAGGGACGGAGCAGGTATGAACGGGCGGAGGTCGCGGGGCTGGGGACGAACGATCAGGCATGTTGCGCATCATGCGCGCGGCCGGCGCGGCCGCGCGCCGGCCCCTGCCGTGGGTACGCCGCAGCGCCGCGGAGTGGTGGGCATCCTCGCGATGATGTTCCTCGTGATGTTCGGCTCGCTGGCGGTGGCGATGGCGGTGGTCACGCAGGGAAACCTGAGGACGGCGGCGTCGCATCTCCGCGTGACGCGGGCGCTGGGCGCGGTGGATACGGGCATGGAGATCGCGGCCTCGCGGCTGAGCGAAGCGGCCGAGCGATTCGTCGTGTCCAAGGGCGAAGTGGATGCGGCGTACGCGCTGGCGCTGTGGAACGGCACGTATGACGATGATCCGGCGGTGACGGTGCTGCCGCCGCCGGACGGGCGCGTTGAGGAAGAAGCGGCGACCAGCATCCGGGAAGCGCTCCTCTATCACCATCAGGCTGACGAAGAGGGCAACACGGTCGCGGAAGACGGAAGCAACGCTCCGGCGCCGATCGTGCTGCCGGACCCGCCGACGGGGTGGCTGGTGGCAGCGCCGATCGGGATCGCGCGGAACGGCGCGGGGGACATCGTCACCGCGGCCCAGATCACCTACGTGCCGCCGGACGAGGCCGGGCGCGTGCTGGTCGTGGTGACGGGATACGACTGGGACCACACGCGCGGCGCCTGGGTGACGCGCACGGCCCAGCAGTATTTCGAGATTTCCAAGCGCATCGAACACGCCGTGCTCAGCCCGAGCCGGGTCATGATCGGGCGCAATGTTCAGGTGGACGGGCCGGTGGGGGTCCGATATGCCAGCGCGGCGCTGGATGAGCTGGACGGGCCGCCGCTGACGGTGAAGAGCGACTTCGAGGGCCTGGACGACCAGCTCGATGAGATGCTCGAGGACTTCTATGAGGCGGTGCTGGACGACGACGTGGACGGGGACAACCGCCTGCGGGTGAACCACGCCGTGGAGTCCAGCAGCTTGGATGAGCTGAACCTCATCGACTACGACAACGACGCGGAAGCGGACAACGCCTTCATCGACCTGACCAGCGACAACGCGGTGGACGAGTTCGACCTCTTTCTCAATCGCTTCGACGCCAACGGCGACGGGCGCGTGGCGATCTCCGACGCGCTGCGCGAGGGAACTCCCGGCGCGGCGCTCACCGCGGAGTTCACGCTGGACGACTCCCTGGCGCTGCTGATCGACTCGGGCGTGCCCGACCGCAACGGCAACGGTCGCTTCAACGGAGCGTTCACGGACGGCGCCTGGGACTACTCCACGTTCCGCGACAACAACGGCGACGGTACGAAGGACGAGGAAGACGTGGATGCCGATGATGTGACGCTCGGCTACCGCGACGGGGCGCTGGATTTCCGCGACCGGTACGCGAAGATCAGGGGGTCGGCCTATCTGGTGGCTTCGCGCCAGCAGTGGGAAGCGTCGCACGACGAGTTCGGCAACGAGATCGACGACTACCAGAAACTCGTCGAGGGGGCGATCCGCAGCGAGTCCGGTGAACGGCCGATGACCTTCGAGGCGGACGACGCCGAGGTGCCGCAGATCACCGCCGAGAGCTTCGAGGACGCCACGGAGGCCCTGAAGGAGATCGCATCCGACGGCGAACCGTTCTCCGAACAGGTCGAGTCGCAGACCGAGCCGGGCTGGACGCCTTCCACCGTCATCGAGCCGACGCCCTACGGCTCGCTGACGCCCGCGGACTGGTACGCGCGCCCCGTCTACGAGGGCATGGTGTTCCGCGATGTGACCATCCCCATGGGCACCAACGCGCTCTTCAAGAACTGCACGTTCATCGGAGTGACGCGCGTGGAGTGCTACCAGGACAACACGCATCCGAGCTGGAGTTTCTACGGCGAGGAAGTGCGCGACCCGGAAACCGGCGCCCTGAGCCTGAAGTACCCGCCGCCGCCGGCGGAGAGCGAAGCGCAGCTCGACAAGAGCTACGCCGAAGAAGGTTCGCCGGGCTACGACGATCTTCCCGATCCGCTGTTCGTGACCGTGGACCTCGACGGCGACGGTGAAGCCAACGACCAGTGCACGAACACGAAGCTCGTGTGCAACAACATCCGATTCCACGACTGCACGTTCGTCGGCTCCATCGTGTCCGACACGCCGCAGGTGTTCACGCACGTTCGCAACAAGCTCGCCTTCACGGGCGCGACGAAGTTCGTGAAGCAGCACCCGGAGTATCCCGACGACCCGGACTACAACCCGGACGCGGATGACATGGCGGAGATCAACAAAAGCTCGATGATGCTGCCGCAGTATTCGGTGGACATCGGGACCAACAACGCATCGCCCGATCAGGACGTGCGACTCGAGGGGGCGATCATCGCGGGCGTGCTCGACGTCCGCGGCAACACGATGATCGACGGCGTGCTGCTTATGACGTTCGAACCGGTGTACGGGTCCGCTCCGCTGGAGCAGTACGGCGAGGCCGTCGGCAATCCCGCGGGGTTCAACGTGACGCTCGGTTACTTCGGGCCGGAGGACGGAGACGGCGAGGGCATCAATCTCAGCGAGCTGGAGGACCTCGACGGCGATGGCGAGCTGGACGTCGGCTGGGACTCTGCGCGCGATGAAAACGGGAACCTGATCCCCCTCGAAGGCTGGGACGGCGTGCACATCGAATCGTGGTACGACGGCATCGTGGAAGAGGACACGGAGATCGACCCGGGCACGTATGTCCGTCGGGCCGTGCCCTTCAACGGATACGGCAAGGTGCAGCTCAAGTACAACCCGGAGCTGGTGCTTCCCGACGGCCTGGCGGTCCCGATCTCCGTCACGGTCGTCCGGGGCAGCTACACCGAAGGACGGTTCGTGATTGAAGAGGAAGAGGGTGAGGGAGAGTGAGCGATCGACGGAGCGGAGTAGCGAAGGCAACGGAGCGGCGCATGTCGCGTTTCAGCACAGCGGGGCGTGTCAGCATGTGGAATGAACGAGAATGCGACAACAAGGAGATGACCATGCGGGGAGGCGCGACCGGCCGAGGCAACAAGCGCTCGCGCGGATTCAGCGTGATCGAGCTGCTCGTTGCGCTCACCATCAGCGCGACGCTGCTGACCGCGACCATGGCCGCGCTGGATGCGATGTTCAAGGGTTTCCAGCAGACGACCGATTCGGCCTCGACGCACGTGGTGGCCCGCATCGCGGTGAACCGCATGCTGGGCATGGTCCGCACGGGCGACGAGTTCGGCCCGATTCCGGTGGACGTGCTCGACGCCGCGCAGAATCCCCTGGCGGCCGACTACTTCGAGTATGTCAGCGCGCGCGATGAAAACGGCAACGCGACCGAGGCGACGCGGATCGAGTTCCGGTTCCCGGGCGAGGAGGCCCTGCTGCGCACCTGGACGCCGGGCGAAGAGCCTGAACCGCCGGAGTTCGAGGTGACGGGGCCGGGCGATCTCTGGATCGTGCTGGTGGACCTTGCAAGCGGAGAGGAAGAGGAGTACATCCTGCTTCCCGGTGTTCGCAGCGCGGAGTTCACGCTGCAGTACGACATCGGGCCGCGGCTGATGAGGGCGACGATCGACCTCGTGGTCGAGCCTGAGGTGCAGGACGACATCGAAGTGACGACGGGAGCAATTCCGGCGACGTTCCGGCTGGTGGCGAGCGCGATGCCGCGGAAGAGCGTGGAATAGCTCACATTGCGATCTGGGGCCGCTTCGGATCGGGCCAATCCAGATGGAAGAACCTGCCGCGCGGCTGGTCCACGCGCTCGTAGGTGTGCGCGCCGAAGTAATCGCGCTGGGCCTGGAGCAGGTTCGCGGGCAGGCGGGCCGAGCGGTACGAATCGAAGTAGCACAGCGCCGAGCCGAGCGTCGGGATCGGCACGCCCGCCATGCACGCGGCCGCGCACACCTTCCGCCACGCGTCCTGGCTCCTGTGGATGGTGTCCGCGAAATAGGGATCGAGGAGCAGATTGGCGAGCGACGGGTTCTTGTCGTACGCCTCCTTGATCTTCTGGAGGAAGCGTGCGCGGATGATGCACCCGCCGCGCCAGATCATCGCGATCTCGCCGAACTTGAGATCCCACTTGAACTCGTCGCTGGCCGCCGCCATCAGCTCGAAACCCTGGGCATAGGAGCAGATCTTCGAGCAGTAGAGGGCACGGCCGACGGACTCGATAAAGTCGTTCCTGTCCTTGAAGAGCTTGCCGATGGGGTCGAAGCCGCCTGCCCCGCCGGCGGGTCCCTTGAGGACCTTGGAGGCGGCGACCCGTTCATCCTTGATGGCGCTGAGGAAGCGTGCGAAGACCGCTTCCGCGACGGTCGGCGCTGGAACGCCCATGTCCAGCGCGCCGACGCTGGTCCACTTGCCGGTGCCCTTCTGGCCCGCGGCATCGAGCACCACATCGACGAAGGGCTTTCCGGTCACCGGATCCTTCTGGCGCAGAATGTCGGCCGTGATCTCGATGAGGAAGGAATCCAGATCGCCCTCGTTCCAGCGCGCAAAGACGCGGGAGAGTTCCTCGGGAGAAAGGCCGCCGATGGACGACATGAGGTGATAAGCCTCGCAGATCATCTGCATGTCGCCGTACTCGATGCCGTTGTGCACCATCTTCACGTAGTGACCCGAGCCGTCCGGTCCTATGTACGCCGTGCAGGGCACGCCGCCCTTCACGGGCTTGCCCGGCGCGGCGCCTCCGATGGGCTTGCCGGTGACGGGGTCCACCTTGGCCGCGATCGCCTCCCAGATGGGCTTGAGGATGTTCCAGCTCTCGCGCGGCCCGCCGGGCATGAGCGACGGCCCGTATCGGGCGCCTTCTTCGCCGCCGGAGACGCCGGAGCCGACGAAGAGCAGCCCCTTGGAAGCAAGCTCCTTCTCGCGGCGGATGGTGTCGGTGTAGAGGGCGTTGCCGCCGTCGATGATCATGTCGCCCTTCTCGAGCAGCGGGACGAGCTTGTTGATGGTGGCATCCGTGGGTTCGCCGGCTTTGACAAGCAGGATGATCTTGCGTGGACGTTTGATGGCCTGCACGAAGAGTTTCAGGCGCGCGGATTCATCCTCCGGCTCGTGGAATCCGATGAGCTGCCCGCCGGGGCCGAGCACGCCGGGCGGGTTCTCATCGAGAAACGGCTTGACCTTGGCCGCGGAGCGATTGTGCACCGCGACCTTGAACCCGTGGTCGGCCATGTTGAGGACGAGGTTCTTTCCCATCACTTCGAGACCGACCAGTCCGACATCGGCAATCGCGTCTGGCATGAACAAGCTCCGTGCGAGGAGTGCGAGGCGGGGCGGGCGCGGGAATCGATTGTCATGCTTCGCGCGGGAGGGAGCAAACCAGACCCTTCCGGGGGGCACGGGGCGTGTAGAATCGCGGGTTCAGGGGCGGTAGCTCAATGGGAGAGCACTAGCTTTGCAAGCTAGGGGTTGCCGGTTCGAGTCCGGTCCGCTCCACTGCACCAACTGGCTTGCGCGTGATCGGCTTGCGATGCCGCACGTCGGAAAGGCATCAGACAAGACATTCTGAGACAACCATCCGCATGGCACTCTCGCGGCGCTGGTCGTAGCATGAGCGGCATGACGGATCCGTCGCGCGATCCTCGTGTTCCGGATGAGTCACTGTCGGACATCGACGAGCGAACAGATGCCGATCTCATCGCTCGATGCGCCGAAGGGGATGAGCGGGCCTGGCATGAGCTGGTCGAGAGATACGGTGGGCTGGTGCACGCCACCATTCGACGCGCCGGGGTACACGCTGCGGATCACGATGACGTTTTCCAAACCGTCTTCGCGATTCTGTTCCGGCGGCTGGGCACCCTGCACGATGTGCAATCGCTTCCCAAGTGGATGATCACGACCACCGTGCGTGAATCATGGCGAGCGATTCGTCGGCGAGCGCTGCAGCCCGGAGCACAGACGTTGACCGAACGCGAAGCGACGGTTCCCTCAAGCGCCGCCGGCGTTGTGCAAGGGAGCGAAAGCGCAGAAATTCGAGCGGCGGTGCGCGAGGCGCTGGCTGGAATCGGCCAGCGGTGCCGCCGATTGCTGGAGTTGCTGTTCGGCTCGGCTCACCCGCCGGACTACGCGGCCGTGTCCAGGCTCCTCGGCATCCCGGTCGGAAGTATCGGACCCACCCGGGCACGATGCCTTGCAAAACTCGAAAAAGCGCTTCGCGGGACCGCGGAAGGCCGCGCAGCCCTTGATTCGGTTGAATAATCAGGCAAGGGGGGCGGCGGCCCCGCACCGGGGGTGAATACGGAGCGAAGAAGGGGTATCAGGCGGCGGGCACCCCCCCTCCTGACACGCTGAGAAGGAACTCCATCGCCCCGCGCGCTCTCGCATTCCTGGAGCGATTCCATGGCATCGACGCCGACCCATCCGCCGACTGACGAAGAACTCGTGTCGTACCTGCTCGGAGAAGCGCCGCAGCCGCTGCGTCGCGACATCGAGCTGAGCCTCGCTCAGTCGAAGGCTTCGCAGGCCCGTCTGGCCGAGATCCGCTCGCTGATGGATGTTCTGCGAAGCGCACTGGCCGACTCGCCGCCAGCGGATGCGATGGATCGGGCGCGCCGCATGTTCGACCCCGCGCGTCTGCCTGCGCCTGCGACAGCGCGCGGAGACATGCGCACCGTGCTGGCCGAGCTTGTCCGGGATACGCGGAGCCTGGAAACGATGCCGGGGTTCCGTGGCGAGGTCGCGGCCTACCAGCTCGTGTTCGCAAGCGAGGCCGGAGAGATTCATCTGCTGATTGCGCCGGATGAGGTCGAGGCCGGTTGCATGCGTGTCCGGGGCCAGTTCGACGGGCCAGCGGCGGGAACCCTCGGACAGCTCGCGTTCGCGCGCGTGGATGCGCCGGACGACACACGTACCACGCACGCGGATGAGGAGGGGTATTTCTCCATCGCGCTGCCGCCGGGAACATACGACCTCACGTTCGAGATCGACGGCGCGAACATCCGCGTGACCGGGATCGAGGTGGGATGAAGAGCGTCGCGGACATCCCCGGCCTGTTCATGGAACTCGCAGCGCTGTCACCGCCGGAACGATGCGAGCGAGTTCGGCAAGCCGGCAGCGAAGCCGTTTCGCTTCTGATCGAGCATTTTCGCGGGATGATCCTGACCGATCTCCAGGAAGCGCTGCGCACGGGAGAGTGGCTGATCCCTGCGCTGGACGCGGCCGGCGCCGGGCCGGCGCGCGTGGCAGCCCGGGTCCACGCCGCGAACGCGCGCTCGTATGCGAACCGGTTTGCCGATGCCCTTGCGATGCTGGCTGAAGCGCGGACCATCGCGCAGGCGATCGGTGATCGCGCCGGAGCAGCGCTCGTGGAGTTGACGAGTGTCCAGCCCCTGGCGCGGCTGGGTCGGCTCTCCGAGGCCGCCGTCGCGGCCCAGGCCGCAATCGCGCTCGCGGACGACGCCGGGGAACTTCTGCTCGCCGGGAGAGCGCGTGTCAATCTCGGCGTCGTCGAACGGATGCGCGATCGTCCGGAGCAGGCGCTGCAACACTTTGCCCTGGCCCTTCCCGTCTTCAGCGATGAGCCGCTCACGCTCGCTCAGATCGAGAGCAACCGGGCGGAAGCGCTGCTCGATCTGACGAGGTTCGCCGAGGCGGAAGAGGCATTTCGCGCCTCGCTGGGTTCATTTGAACGGGCAGGGGCGCAACGTGCAGCGGCGATCGTTGAAGGCAACCTCGCAGATCTGCTGGGCCGACAGGGCCGTTTGCACGGCGCACTGGACCACTTCGAGCGCGCCGCGCGCCGCTTCGAGGACGGACAGGCGCCCGGCGACGCCGCGCGCCTCGACGCCGAGCGGGCCGAGGTGCTCGCCAGTGTGGGCATGATCGACGAGGCTGTGGATGCATTCCGCACGGCCATCGGGAGGCTGTCGGCGTCGGGCCTGAACCGGGAACTGGCCAGAGCGCGCCTTGGCCTGGGGCTGACGCTGCTCGGGCGGGGCCGGAGAGAAGCCGCGCTCGAGGCGCTGGTCGCCGCGGCCCAGACGTTTGCGGAACTCGGCGACTCCTCGGCGGTGGCACGAACCAACCTCGCGCTGGCGCAGCTTCATTTGAGTACCGGAGATCTCGATCGCGCGGAACAGATTGCCCGTGATGCGATGCGCGCCCTGACCGACCGCCCGGGAGACGCGGCGGCGTGCGGGCTGGTCGTGGGCCGAATCCTGATCCAGCGCAACGCCTGCGAAGCGGCGATACGGGAGATCGACACGGCGCTGGCCCGAGCGCAGGCGCGCGGCCTGATCACGCTCGAATCGGAGCTGCTGCACGCGCGGGCGTGTGCCCGGCGGTCGATGGGCGATGTGCGCGGCGCCATCCAGGACCTGCGGGACTCCATCGATCGCATCGAACGCACGCGGGGCATGCTGCAGGCGGATCGGCTCCGTGCCGCGTGGCTGGGGGGCCGGCTCGCGCCGTTCAATGACCTCGTCGATCTGCTGATCGCAACGGGCGGCGAGGATGCGCTGCATGAGGCTTTTCGGACCGTGGAACGGGCCAAGTGCCGGTCGCTTCTCGATCTGCTCCGCGGCGGGATCGAACTGGCCGAGCAGATCGCGCGCGACGATCCGACTTCGGGACATGCCGAGCTGCTCACGAAGCTGAGTCACAAGCGCGCGGAGCTCAACGCGCTGTATTCGCTCCGGGGACAGTCCGAACGGCCCACGCACGACCGCGAGGCCGGAGAGCGCCGGCTGCGTGAAGTGGAGCGGGAGACGGCCGCGCTCGAGGGCCGCCTCGCCGCCACGCGCCGCTTCGGGGAGATCGTGGCCGAACCCATGGGGCTGGAGGAAGCCAAGGGCCTCCTGCGCGACGGCGAGGCGCTTGTCGAATATTTCGAAGTCTCGGACGGCCTCGGTGCGTTCGTGGTTCGACCGGATCGGACGGTGGCGGTGCGGCGCTTGGCGCCGACTTCCACCGTCCGAGAGGCCTGCGAGAAAGTCGGCTTCCAGATCGATCGGGCCTTGCTTGCTTCATCGACCGGGGGCTTTCTCGCGGCGCCGCGAGCGGAAGGGTGTCAGCGGGCGCTGCACCGGTTGTACGAACTGGTCGTGGCGCCGCTGCGCGCTTCGATTGATGACGCTGCGCGGCTGATTCTGGTTCCCGGCGGTCGGCTCTTCGGTGTGCCCCTCCACGCCCTGCACGACGGGGATTCCCACCTCATCGAACGCTTCGATATCACGTACGCGCCCAGCGCGAGCCTGCTGGGAAGTCTGCCGCGGAGAGCCTGCGCATCGCGGAGCACGCGCCCGATCCGCGCCGTGATCGCGGCCGTGCCGGACGAGCACGCCCCGCTGATCCGGGACGAAGCGGAGCGCATCGCCGAGATCATTCCGAACGCCCTGGTACTGTCCGGCGCTGCGGCAACGGTCGAGGCGCTGCGCGCATCGACTCAGGACGCCGATCTGATCCATATCGCGTGCCACGGCGTCTTTCCGGCGCGCGACCCCATGGGCGCCCGCCTGCGCCTCGCGGATCGCTGGCTCAGCGTGCGCGACGTGTACGGTCTGCGCCTGAACGGAGCGACCGTCGTGCTCAGCGCCTGCGATTCGGGGCGAAGCGCCGTACTTGCGGGAGATGATGTGTTCGGCCTGATCCGGGCGTTTCTCGCGGCGGGGGCTTCGGCGCTCGTCACGAGCATGTGGCCGGCCCACGATCGAACGACCGGCGCACTGATGCGCTCGCTCTACGAGGACCTGATCGCTGATCCCGATGCGGGGGTCGCCGCCGCGCTCGCTCGCGCGCAGCGCCGGCTCATGCATGATTCTGCCTGTTCGCACCCCGCACTCTGGGCCACATTCTTCACGGTAGGTGCACCATGAATAGCCGCGCATGCATTCCGTGCAGGTTCATGTCCATCTGGATGGCTTCCCTCGCTGCACCGATGGCTGCCGCGGGCGGCCTGGATGAACCTGTCGAAGGACAGGCCGTCGTGCGAATCGAGGACGAGTTCACGATCCAGGAAGTCGCGGCCACGTACAACGCAACGGTGGAGGCCGAGGTGGATGGGGGAAGCAGGCCGTTCTACCTGCTCGGGCTTCCGCCCGGGCTGCCGTCCGCACAGTTCCTGCTGCTGGCGGAAAGCGACGATCGAATCCGGGATGCCGACTACAACTGGACCGCCGGCGATCCGGACCCCGGCACGCAGTCGTTCTTTCTCTCGATTCTGCCGGGCCACTTTCACAATCAGCCCCTGCGGTACACCACCGATCTCAATCGCGATCCGCTCTTCGGGGGCGACACCCCGGCTCCGGCGGCGCCGATCATCGTGGCGATCGTGGACACGGGCGTGGATCCCGATCATCCGGCGCTGCAAGGAGCTGTGCTGCCGGGCGTTTCGTTCGTCTTCGGAGATCCCGCCACCAACGATCCGGGCAACGGCCAGGATGACGACGGCGACGGCGCCGTTGACGAGCTTCGCGGGCACGGCACGTTCATCGCCGCGTTGACACGGCTGATTGCGCCCAATGCGCAGATTCTCCCGATCCGCGTCGTCAAGGACGACGGGGGCACCAATGTGTTCTCGGTGGCGGAGGGAATCCGCGCGGCCATCGACGGCGGAGCCAAGGTGATCAACGTGTCGCTGGGTTCCACCGCGGATGCGAACGTGATCGAAGATCTCGCGGAAGAAGCCCGGCTTGCGGGGGCCGTGCTGGTTGCATCCGCCGGAAACGACGGCGACAACACGCCGCGATTCCCGGCCGCGTTCCCCGGTGTGATTGCCGTCGCCGGCGTGGACAACTCGGACGTGAAGGCGCCTTTCAGCAACTTCGGAAGCCACATCGCGATCTCCGCCCCTGCGGTGGACATCGCCAGCGCGACGCCCGATCTGACCTGGTCGCGCGCAAGCGGCACATCCTTCTCCGCCGCCGTGGTCACGGGCGCGGTCGCCCGCGCGCTGGGCTACGCTCCGACAACCAGCCCGGCGCAGATCAGGCTGCTTCTCGAACAGACGGCGGAGCCGATCGACCTGCGGAATCCCGCATACGCGGGCCTGCTGGGAGCGGGTCGAATCAACATCGGCGCCCTGCTGGATGCCGTGGGCGGCGTGCGCCCCCTCGTGCGGGGAGATGCGAGCGGCGATTCCCTCGTGAACTCGACCGACCTGAACATCGTGCTCTCGGGCTTCGGGCAGGCCACCCCGATCGGCGATGTCTCGGGAGATGGCGCGATCGACTCAACCGACCTGAACATCGTGCTGACCGGCTTCGGAGGGCACTGAGGTCGCTCGTCCCGCGGAGCGTGAGCGGATCTGCGTCCGAGTCGGCGTCGGTCGCCGCGCGGGACGCGGCCGTTGCGGTCATTTCGGATCATCCGATGCTTCGCCGCCTTATCGGCTGAACCGCCGCAGAACGCAAGCTGCGGCGCACACGCCGCCGGACAATCGAGGCGAGCGGCTGCCGGACTTTCTGCGCGAGCCGACATGCACCAGTTGTTCGCGTTCGTTTCTCAGATTGTTTCAAGAGACATGTATCTGAACGTGGGCATCAGCCTCCTGACAGGTGCACGTGCGGAACGGGGCGCCGATGGTCGCCGCCCCGTTCCGCACCTCCCCGAGGCGCGCAACGCCTCATATCGCACTTCCGGAGCATTCTCATGAAACTGCAAGAGCGAATCTCACTGGCGACCGGCGCGTGCGTCGCGCTGGCGGCCGCCGCGGGCGCGGCAATTTCCTTCGGTCCCGCGTCTTCCATCCCGGCGGGAGCGAACCCGTCGGGCATCGCCACGGGCGATTTCAACAACGACGGGCTGACGGACTACGCGGTGACCGTGGACGGTCCGGACCGCGTGGTCGTCTTCAACGGCGACGGCGCGGGCGGCTTCACCGCCGGCCAGACCGTCCTGCTGGGCGCCAATGCCGGCGCCGGCGACATGGCCGCGGCCGACTTCGACGGCAACGGCCAGATGGACCTGGCCATCTGCCTGCAGAATCAGGCATCGGTGCGCATTGTCGCGCAGACCGGCGGGGTGCTTGCGCTGGGCGCAACCGTTCCCGTCGGCGCCAATCCGCGCGGCATCTCGGCCCGGGATCACAACGGCGATGGACGCGTGGACTTCGTCGTGGCGAACCGCGATGCCAACTCGGCGAGCGTCGGAACGAACGGTGTCGCCGGCTGGACCGTGAGCACGTTCGCGGTCGGAGCCGAGCCGCGAGCCGCAACGTTCGTGAACGTGGACGGGGATACGGATTTCGACGTGGCGACTTCGAATCACGACGATGAGACCGTCACCATCGCCACCAACAATCTCGGGACGTTCGCGGCGGCAGCGACCCTCAGCGCGGGCATCATCAATCGTCCGGAGGGCATCACGTCGGCGGACTTCAATGGAGACGGCGTCGCGGACATCGCGGCCGCCACGGGCAACACGGTCGTCGTGTTCCTGCGTTCGGGGACCGGTTTCGCGGGCGGAGTGAACTTCCCCGCGGGAGGCGTGAACGCCGGCCATATCATCGCGGCCGATTTCGACGCCGACGGCAGCATGGACATCGCGACGGCGAACGAGGACAGCAACAACCTCTCCGTCCTGCCCGGCAGCGGCAACGGAACGTTCGGCGCCGCGGTGGTCGTCGCTTCGGGCGCGAATCCCCAGCAGATCGCGGCCGGCGACCTCAACGGCGACGGCTGCCTCGACCTGGCCTCCGCCAATCGCGATTCCGGCGACGTTTCCATCGCCATGAATACCGGCTGCGATGAACCGCCGCCCCCGCCGCCCGCCTGCCAGGCGGACATCGACGGCGACGGCGACGTGGACAGCACGGACCTGAACATTCTGCTCTCGACGTTCGGATGCCAGGCCTGAAAGTGTCTCGGCCGCATGATTCGAAAGAGTTGCAATCCACTTGCTCACGAAAGGTTTCAACAAGACAACCTTGGATTGCCCGGGCGGTACCCGCCGTCCGGGCCGTCTTTCTCGGCTCGACTACGAGCGGTCGCGTTCCCGCGGCACGGAGAGCATGACCAACGCCGATGGCCGCACTCGTCCGCGGGATGCAGGTGAACGACAGGAGAAGGAGTCGTGATATGAAGTGCGACTTCAGAGCATTGGCCGCCGCGGCAACCCTCTTCGTCGTGAACGCGGTGGTCTGCGCAGGACAGACGGTTTTCTACGAAGGATTCGAAGACGTCGGCCCGACCCCGTCGCCTCTCACCGGGCCGCAGAATCTGATGAACCAAGGCTGGATCTTCCGCAACCAGAGCGATCCGCTCGGCTCAAGCTCCTGGTTCGAAGGATTCCAGGGCCAAGGATGGCCCGCCCCCCAGTCCGGAGCGGGTTACATGGCGGTCTCAAGCTCGAGCACCGGCTACTTCGGCGGCACGGTCAGCAACTGGGCCATTCTGCCGGCGATACCCGGGCAGCAGGCGGGAGACGTGCTGAGCTTCTACCTCCTCGATATGGGCGGGAGCAATGTGAGCACGCTGCAGGTGCGCTATTCGCCCACGGGCGGCACCGGCACCGGCTCTTCCGCGACGAGCGTCGGTGATTTCACAACATTGCTTCTCGACGTCAACCCCATTCCTGCGGGGGGCTGGAACCTGGTTCAAGTGACGCTTCCCGGCGACGGGCGCGTCGCGCTGCGCTACTACATCGCCAGCGCGTGCAACTTCGGATGCCTCGGGTCGTACACCGGCATCGACACGTTGAGCGTCGGCGCGCCGCCTCCGCCGCCGTGCAATCAGCCGCCGGTTCCAGCCGCCGGCCAGACGGTCGTGTGGACGGCCGCGGGCGGTCCCTATCAGGTGTGTCAGAACATCGCGATCCCCCCGACTTCGACGGTCATGGTCGAACCGGGCGTGCAGATCCACTTCGACGCGGATCGTCAACTCGTCGTCTCCGGCACTCTGAGGCTGGAAGGGGAGTCGGCGCAACACATCGGACTGCACGGTGCGGCGATCTTTCCGCCGATCCTTCAGATCGCCGGCGGCACACTGGAAGCGGACTTCACCGACTTCAACGGTCAGGTGCTCGTGGGCAGCGCGAGCAACGTGCTCCTCCGCGACAGCACATTCTCGGACTTGGGCATGCTGCGGACGGAGAGCATCCCTGCGGTCCTGCCGTACGTCCTTGTGGAGCGATGCGCGTTCGAAGGAACGTACGGACTCGAACTGGTCGACGCTCTTTCCAGCGTGCGCGACAGCGTGTTCACGGGCACGTCGCTCAGCGTTCTGCGCGGCTACGCGGACCTCACGTTCCCCAACACCGTCGTGAACGGCCTCTTCAGCGTCATCCGCGAGGAGAGCATTCAGCCCTTCCCCATCGACGGCGCGAACGTCACGGGCGGCGATGTTGCCGGGCTGTCCCTCCAAGGGGGAACCTACCGCATCGGTTCCGGCGTCGTGCTGCAGAACAACGCTTTTCCGCTTCGGCTCCTGGGAGGTTTGACGCGCGACAGCCATGTGCCGCGCTCAGGCAACGCGATCAACGCCATCGACGTCGGCAACGGCGGCTTCACCGGACGGGGTCGATGGCCGAACTTCGGTCTTCCCTACCGCCTGACCGAGCCTGGCTCCAGTCTCCCCGGCGGCGACCTCACCATCGATCCCGGCGCCGTGGTGGAGGCCGCCGACCCCGACGCGGCGATGACCTTCCGCAACACGCGCCACGGCACCCTTGAAGGTCTTCCGGGCGCGCCGATCATCTTCCGCGGCCTCAACGGTCAGCCGTGGAAAGGGCTTGCGTTCATCACGAACAGCTCGACCGGCTGCCGCATGGAGCATTGCACCGTCGAGCATTCCGACATCGGCGTTCTGAGCAGAGACAACAGTCTCTACGTCGACAACTGCGTCTTCACCGGCAACGCGATCGGAGCCAACGCCAACACCTTCGGGAGCATCTATTTCAGCAAGACGCGGTTCACCGGGAACGGCACCGGCGTCAGCTTCAGCGATCTGGGCCACCCGCTCCTCAACAACCCCGAAGCTCCCAACTCCTTCGAAGGCAACGCGCTCGGCATCAACGCATTCGAACCCCTCTCGAGTACGGACGCCCGGAACTGCTGGTGGAACCACCCGTCCGGTCCTCAGGCGCCTTCCAATCCGTCCGGGCAGGGTGACACGATCGGCGGCATCGGCGCGCTGAACGTTCAGTTCATCCCGTTTCTCTCCGCGCCGCCCGAGTTCTCCAATCATCCGCCGGTCGTACGGATGCTGGAGCCGGGGCTGACGCAGTTGTACGCCTCTCCGGACTACACCCATCCCGACTATCTGCTCGAAGCGGGAACGAAGTACATCCTGCGCTGGGACGTGCAAAGTGACGACGAGGTCGCGAGCCAGCGGATCGAGTTCTCGCCCGACGGCCACGAACCGAGCCGCTACACGGTTCTTGTGGACGGTATCCCGGGCGACGCTCGCTCATGGGAGATCACGGTTCCGGAACCTGGATTCGCAGTGACGAACTCGCCGCAGTTCCTTCGCATCGTCGCGGTGGATGCCGCGGGACAGGAGGGATTCGATCAAGTACCCCTGCTCGTGCCCTCGGGCGGAATCACCGGCGAGCTGACGATCACAACGGACCTCGCCGGCCAGACGTTCTACGGCGGTCAGTCCTTCCCCGATGTCCACTGGTCGGGGTCGTTGAGCGGCTTCCCGATCATCCACCCGCTGATTGTTCTGGAGAGCGACGGCGCGGCGGTCCTCGGCCTGAACATCGGCGGACACGGCGAGTTCTTCCAGAAAGCGCCGTTTGTCAGCACCGACCGGGCGCGCCTGGCCCTGCTGGGGAGGAACAACTCCAACGACGTCGCATGGTTCTTCGCCGACGGCTATTTCTCGATTCGCCATGATCCGCGCCTGGGGTTCGATCCGCCTCAAGTGTCGCTCTCCTCTCCGGCCGCGGGCGCGTCGTTCCCGGGCGGGTCCACCGTTCCGATCGCGTGGACGGCGAGCGCGGCGGAAGGAGTGCGGTCATTCGACATTCAGGCGTCGTATGACGGCGGCCGGACGTGGCACCCCGTCGTCCGCGACCTTCCCGCCGGCGCAACGGAGTACGCGTGGTCGCTGCCCGCGAGCACCGGAATCCCCGACGTGCGCGTTCGCGTCATCGTACGCGACGAGCGATTCCAGAACAGCGCCGCCGACAGCGGCGCCTTCGAGATCACACCCGGCGGCTCCGGCGTTCCCGGCGACCTCGACGGCGACGGCGACGTGGACTCCATCGATCTCAACATCCTGCTCTCCGACTTCGGATGTGCCGGCGGAACCTGTGCGGGCGACGCCGACGGAGACGGAGACACGGACAGCACGGACCTGAACATCCTGCTCTCGACATTCGGGCTGGGAAGCTGAACCGGCCGGCGCGGGTGTTGTGCGATCGACTCCATCGGCTGCGCGGGGTCCAGGCTGTGCTTGTGGATCGCGTGTGCGAGGTGTGAAGGTTGCGCTGGAATCGGCGGAACCGATTGCACGCGACGGGGCAGGCCGTCACGCGAAGACGCCCTCGATGCCGTTCCGGCGCGTTGCATCGGAATTTCTTACGAATCCCGCGCCGGAATCGGGCGACTTCGCCTCCCTCGATCAGGAACGGCAGACTTGCGGTACCCTTGCCGCGCGACCAAGGCCGTCGGACGGTTCGGCTTCAATCGACCACTCCGAAATACGCTGCAAACGGAGGCGCCCATGCTCAAACTGCTCGCGGCGATCCCCGCATCCTTGGTCTCAATGTGCGAACCCTCGGATCGACAACCAGCTCCGGGCGCATCCGCGACCGCCGCAACAGCGGGACGAGGCCTCCCGGCGGGATGCCGGGAGAACGACGTGCGCGTCGGATCGACCGGCATCATCCGCCTCGCCGCCGGCGCCGCTTCCATGAGCGTGGCTCAAGTTGTGCCCGCCGCTGTCTGTACGTGGAAGCGAGCGGAAAGCGGTCTTTTCAGCAACTCCGCCAAGTGGCTCGGGGGATATGCTCCGACCGCCAACGATCGAGCATGCTTTGACGGCACCGTCGCGGGCTACACACCCGGACTGTACAACGTGACAATGCCGGACAGCACCGGTCCCATCGAGGTCGAAGCGCTTGTCGTCCGCACCGATAAGGTGACGTTCAATCTGCGCCAGCAAACCTTCCGTGTCAGAAACGTTCTCCCGACGAACGATGAGCCGGTCCTGATCGTGGGGTCTCTTCCGGGCCATGAAGCGATCCTGACACTGAAGAACACGATGGCAGGGATCGGCACTCTCGAAGCCGGGACGGCAGTCATCGCGGATCAACCCACGAACGGTCAGATCACCAACCAGCTTCGCGTGCACGGCGGCACCGTGCTGCTGCACCTCGAGAGCGACCTGCACGCCGGTCGGCGCGGCAAAGGTGAACTCTGGGTCCAGGACTCCGGCAACGCCATCATCGATGGAAGCACTTACGTGGGCACCGAATCCGGCGCGGACGGCGGAGTGTACGTCTACCAAAGCAGCTCAAAGCTTCGTTACGGCCGGGACGGCGCACGTCTGGTCGTGGGCGCCGCAGGCGAAGGCGTCTGGACGATCGGCAACACAGGCAACTTCGCCGGCGCGTCCGCCGAATCGATCGGGAGACTGGCGTCTGTGGTCTTGGGCGATTCCCCCGGCGGCGAGGGATCCGCCAGCATCCGCGGAACCGGCTCCGTGTGGACGCTGCGTACACGCAGTTTTTATATGGGCGGCAGCGGCGGGGGCAGCGCGATCATCAGCGACGGCGGGAAGCTGGATTCCGACACGTCGTCCGAGCTGTACATCTCGCGCTGGCCGGGCGCGCACGGATCAGTGACCGTCAAGGGCAGCGGCTCCACATGGATCGAGCGAACAGCCACCATCCACGTCGGCGATCACGGCGAGCTGAGGTTGCTCGGGGGCGGATCGATCCGGGCCGGCGGCATCCATGTGCTGCCGGGCGGTGTGCTGCGCGGCCAGGGCTTGCTGGCCGTTCCGCCGGGCGGATCTTCGTTCGCGGTGTCGAACTCCGGCCTCGTCAGCCCTGATATCGAGAACGACGATATCGGGCTGCTGTCGATCAACGGCGATTATGCGCAAACCGGTGCTACCACGGGCGATGTCTCCGACTGGGGCACCCTGCACGTCGATCTCGGCGGCGCTGCGGCCGCGGACGTGGACCGACTGGCCGTCACGGGTACGGCGAACATCGCCGGCAACCTCGAAGTCGCGCTGGTCAACGGATTCGATCCCCAGCCGAACGGCCGATCCATGGTCTTCCTGAGCGCGAACAAGCTTGAGGGCCGGTTCGATGCGGCAGTGCTGCCGGGTTTTCCTCCCGATGCCGACGGGCGGACGCGATTCATGGAGGTCGTCTACGAGTCCGAGGGGCCGGGACCCGCGAGCGCCGCGCTGGTCGTGCGCCATCTGGACGACCTGATCGATCTGGCCGGCCCTCCGCGCGGGGGTATGCTCGGACAGCCGACGAACACGGAGATCGCCGACTTTGATCACTACAAGGATCCGGACGGGAATCTCACCCTCGATGTCGCCATCACGTTCGCTCACCCCACCGACCCGTCCAACAAGCCGGGCACCGTGCTGCTGCTTCTGAACTCCGGCACGCGCGGCGGAACATGGCAGGGTTTCTGCCTCCCGCGCGTCACCCTGACTGTGCAGAACGATCCTCGCGGGCTTGCGGCCGGGGACTTCAACCGCGACTCCCGGATGGATCTCGCGGTCGCCAACGCCGGTTCCGATTCCATTTCACTTCTCATCAATACAGGCGCTCCGATCCCACGCTTCGCACACCGGACAATTCCGTGCGGAAGGCAGCCTGTCGATATCGCGGCGGGAGACGTCGATGGCGCGAACGGCGCCGACCTTGTGGTTCTCCACGCGGGTGACAGTTCGGTCACGATCCATCACAACGACGGGTCGGGGACGTTCTCACCCGGCGCGAAGCTGGATTCCGGCCAGGATCCATCAACCATCGTGCTGGCACAGATGGAAGGCTCCGCGGACCAGGACCTCGATCTGGACATCGTGCTTGTCAACCGCCGCGATGGTACGGCGATGGTGTACTTCAACGATGGCGCGGCCGCCGCGTTCCCGACGCCCCCCGTCGTCCTTCCCACCGGTCCCGATCCGGACTCGATCCTGCCGGGAGACCTGGACAACGACAAGGACCTCGACATCACGATCCTCGATGACCCCCAGGCGGCCGATGCGCCCCGCCATCTCTCGATCATTGTGAACAACGGCGACAACACATTTGCGCCCGCGGTGCGCGTACGACTGCCATCCCTGCCGCGCCCGCGTCCGTAGGCGCACGCCGACAGTTTCCGGCTCATGCGACCGCCGCGTGGCGGGCCTGCGCGGCCGCGGGCCTTGTGGAGATCGGCGAGCTGATCAACGACCGCACCATGACGCTCTTGCCGTTGTAGGTGCGGCCCTGAAGGGCCATGAGATCATCGAGAAAGCGGTCCGCGAGGATGGCGGGATCCACGCTCGAGAACCCGCACGATTCGAAGAACCCGGGAATCCTGGTGAGCAGGAAAAGCTCAGAAAGCCCGAGCTGCTTCGCGACGGCGGCGAGGTGGTGAACCATCCTGCGACCGATGCCGCGCGTGCGCGCGTCGGGATCGACCGCGACGGATCGGATCTCGGCAAGCTCCGTATCGACCACGACCAGCGCCGCGCACCCGACCACCCTGCCCCCCGACTCGGCCACCGCAAAGCCGTCGATCGACGAGGCGATGTCCTCGATGGTGCGAGGCAGCACGACGCCCGATTCGGCGCAGCGGTTGATGATCTCGCAGATCCGTGCGGCATCCGACGGCAGCGCCGAGCGGACAGTGACATCCATGGATTTGGTCACGCCGAACCTCCTGAGTGACCGTTCATGACTCCGGCGCGCGCCTGGCTCAGGCGCTCGCGTGCATGCACAAGGGCCTCCGCAACGCGCGAAGGCGCCGCCCCGCCCGGCACATTGCGCCGCTCGAGCACCGCTTTCAGCGCCAGCGCGTCATACACGTCGTTCTGAATCTGCGGAGCGAATGACCTGAATACCTCCATCGGGAGTTCTTCCAGCGGTACATTGCGCTCGATTGCGGCCAGCACGATCTTGCCGGCCGCGTGGTGCGCGTCGCGGAAGGGCATCCCCGCCGACTGGACGAGATAGTCGGCCAGGTCGGTGGCGTTGGTGCAGCCGTCGGTCGCGGCGGCGCGCGCGGCTTCGGCATCGATCGTCATCCCGGCGAGCACGCGCGCGAGCACGCGCAGGCACAGCGAGAGCGTGTCCATCGCGTCAAAGAGCGGCTCCTTGTCCTCCTGCAGATCCTTGTTGTAGGCCAGCGGAAGCCCCTTGAGCGTCACGGCGAGCGCGGTGTGCGCGCCGAGCAGCCGACCGGACTTGGCCCGGATCAGCTCCAGCGCGTCCGGGTTCTTCTTCTGCGGCATGAGAGACGATCCGCCGGCGACGGAATCATCCAGACGAACGATCGAGAACGGCTTGCTCGCAAAGATGATCAGGTCCTCGGCGATGCGCGAGAGGTGCAGCCCGCAGACCGCCGTTGCGTGCAGCGCTTCGAGGGCGAAATCCCGGTCGCTCACGGCATCCAGGCTGTTGCGCGTCGGGCCGTCGAACCCGAGCCGGCGCGCCAGAGCGTGGCGATCGATCGGGTAGGCGGTTCCGGCCAGCGCTCCTGACCCGAGCGGGCACAGCCCGGCCGAGCGATGCGCCTGCTCGAACCGCGCGGCGTCCCGATCCAGCATCTCGAAGTATGCGAGGCACCAGTGGGCGAAGGGAACCGGCTGGGCGGGCTGGAGATGCGTCATGCCAGGGATGACGGCTCCGCTCTCGCGCCGGGCAAGCTCGATCAGCGCCTCCTGCACGGAGCGAAGCTCCTCCGCCCGCGCGGCAACCTGCTCCCGGACCCACAGCCGCAGGTCGGTCGCAACTTGGTCGTTGCGACTGCGCCCGGTATGCAGCTTCTTGCCCAGATCGCCGATGCGCTCGACAAGCCTGGCCTCGACGAAGGAATGCACATCCTCCTCGCCCGCCGCGCGGACGGCATCGAGGTCCATGGCGGCGGCGGCGGCGACGTCGCGCAGTGCCGTGGTGATCGTGTCCTGCTCCTCGGCGGTGAGCACGCCGGCTTCGGCCAGGGCCTCGGCCCATGCCACGGAGGCCCGCACATCGTGCTTGATGAGTCGGTAATCGAACGGCAGGGAGTCGTTGAAGGACCGGAACAGCGGATCGGCCTCCGCCGTGAACCGCCCGCCCCACATGGTCGCGGTGGTCATGTCGCCGCCTCCTGCGTCATGGACGCGGCGCGCGGCTGCGGCGCGCGCGCGGCAACCTGCCGCGATGCGCTCATCGCCCGGATGCGCGACGGCAGGGAGAAGAGCCGGACGAATCCTTCGGAATGCGCGTGGTCGTACACGGTGTCCGCGCCGAACGTGGCGAACTCCTCCGAGTAGAGCGCGTTGGGTGAACGACGACGGATCGCCGTCGCGGTTCCCTTGTACAGGCGCACCACGACGTCGCCCGTGAGCGGTCGCGCGATGGATTCCACCGCGGCGGAGACGGCGCTGCGGGCGGGCGTGAACCATTGCCCGTCGTAGACGAGCTGGGCAAAGTCCAGCGCAAGCTCGGCCTTCAGCCTGCGGGTGCTGCGGTCGAGAATCAGCTCCTCGAGCGCCTGCAGCGCGGTGAGCAGGATCGTGCCGCCGGGGGTCTCGTAGCATCCGCGGGACTTCATGCCCACGAGCCGGTTCTCGATGATGTCGATGCGACCCACGCCGTGCACGGCGCCAAGCTCGTTGAGCTTCTCCAGCAGCGCGACCGGCCCGAGGCGTTCGCCGTCGAGCGCCACGGGCACGGCGCTGCGGAAGGAGATCGTCACTTCACCGGGCGCATCGGGCGCTTCCGCGGGATCGGTCGTCCATGTCCAGATGTCGTCCGGCGCGGGATTCCACGGGCTTTCCAGCGCGCCGCCTTCGTGGCTGATGTGCCAGATGTTGCGGTCCCGGCTGTAGATCTTCTCGCGGCTCGCGGTGGTGGGCACGCCCTTGAGCGCCAGGTAGTCCAGGAGGTCCTCGCGGCTGCGCAGGTTCCAGATGCGCCACGGCGCGATCACCTCGATATGCGGGATCATCGTTGCGTACACCGACTCGAACCGCACCTGGTCATTGCCCTTGCCGGTGCAGCCGTGCGCCACGGCATCGGCGCCCACCTCGATCGCGACTTCGGCCTGCGCCTTGGCGAGGATCGGGCGAGCCATGCTCGTGCCCAGCAGATATCGGCCTTCGTAGACCGCTCCCGCGGCCAACGTCGGGAACACGTACTGCGTAAGAAACTCCTCGCGCAGATCGCGCACGATGCAGGAGCTTGCGCCGGATGCCAGCGCCTTGTCCTCCACTCCGGCAAGCTCGCCGGCGCCCTGGCCGACATCACCCACTACGGCGATCACTTCGCAGCCGGGCTGATGTTCCAGCAGCCAAGGAATGATGGCGGAGGTGTCCAGTCCGCCTGAGTATGCAAGAACAATCTTCTTGGGCATGGTCGGGTCTCGTGTCTGGAGTGTCGATGAACGAAATGACGAATGTGAAGGTCGAAACGTTCAGGCGACGGATGCCGTGACGCGCGGGAAGGAGTCGCGGGCCAGCATCGTTCGCCCCGCCGGGCGCGCGGCCGCCGCGCCGAGCAGCTCCACCAGCAGCGCGTTCTGCGCCCACATGCGGTTCCGGGCCTGCTGAAGCACCACGCTCCGCGGACCGTCGATCACCTCCGCATCCACTTCAGCGCCGCGCTTGGCGGGCAGGCAGTGCATGAAGACGGCGTGATCGCCGGCGGCGTCCATCAGGCGAGCCGTCACGCGGTATGCCTCGAACTCCGCCGCCACGGCGCCGCAATCCGCATCCCCGCCCGGACCCATCGAAACCCACTTGTCGGTGTACACCGCGTCGTGCCCGGCCACCGCGGCCGGATCTGCGACAACGCGGATGGTCGCTCCCGTTCTCGCTCCCTCCGCCTGCGCGGCGGACAGATACCCGGCATCGGGTTCGTGCCCTTGCGGAGTGATGACCGTGACGGAGACCCCGAGCTTCGCGCCCGCGGCCATGAGCGCATGGCAGACGTTGTTGCCGTCGCCGATGTAGGCCAGCCGCGCGCCCGCGAGGTCGCCGAGCACCTCACGCAGGGTCAGCATGTCCGCCAGCGCCTGGCAGGGATGCTCGACATCCGAAAGCGCGTTGATGACGGGCACGGTGGAAACCGCCGCCATCCGCTCCAGCGTGCTGTGGCGATCGACCCGGGCCACGATGGCGTCGCACCATTGGCAGAGGTTGGCGGCATAATCCTCGACCGATTCGCGCACATCGAGCTTGGCGCTGTTGTGGTCCAGATACAGCGCGTGACCGCCGAGCCTGGCCATGCCGACTTCAAAGCTCACGCGCGTGCGCAGCGACGGCTTCTCGAAGAGAAGGACCGCCGAGGCACTTCCCAGCGCGGTCTGATACGCGCCGGGCGAAGCCTTCATCGCGCCGGCTTCCGCAACCAAGGCAGCCAGCGACGCCGGCGACCAGTCGAACAGTGAAAGCATGTGATTCGGGCTGCCCGATGCGGCGCTGCCCGGTCGTTCGTTCATCATCGTGCGTTCCCCTCAAGGGCGTGTTGTTGGTGAAATCGGAAGACGCGTTGCAGGTGTCCATCGCTCCGTCAGAGACGGGGATGGAAGCGGCGCCTGTGTCGCCGGCAACGGGCACGGATGTTCCTTGTCATGCTCGCGCTCCCTGCAGAGAGCGCACGATGAGCGTCCCTGCGCGTGCACGGGAACCGTGCGCTGCCCGCGCCTGGTCCGTTGAAGAGAAACCTGCAAGGTCGGCGACGACCGTCGGATCCTTCCAACCTGCGATGAGGACTTCGCAGCCGGCGGCGGCGGCGGCTTCCATCGCCGCACGAACCTTCGCAACCATGCCGCCAGAGATCACTCCCGAAGCGACAAGCGCCTCCATGCCGGCTTCATCCAGCTCCGCCATCAGCGTGCCGTCGGCAAGCATCACTCCCGGCACATCCGAGAGCAGCACCAACCGGACCGCGCCCACGATCGCGGCCAGGGCGGCCGCGGCATCATCCGCGTTGACATTCAGCAGGCCCCCGGAGCCGTCGCACGCGATCGGCGCAATCACGGGCATCATGCCCGCGTCGAGCAGCCCATGAACAAGGCTCGCATCACCTCCGGTGATCGCGCCCACGCGGCCCAAGTCCGCTGTCGGATGGCGGCGGACCTCGGCGCGGGCCAGAAACCCGTCCGCGAGCGTCAGCCCGACCGCCGCGGTCCCGGCCGCCAGCAGTGCGCCGACGATCTGCGTATTGCTGATGCCGGCAAGGGCCGCGACCACTTCATCCATGTGCGCCTCGGGCGTGACCCGAAGACCGTCCACCTTGACCGATCGCAGACCCAGCCGGCTCAGCCGCGCATCGACCAGATTCCCGCCGCCGTGGACGAGCACGACCCCTCCGCCCGCCCCGAGCGATCGGTGCAGCCTGCCCAGCGCCGACCACAGGGGATGTCCCGGCGGGCACGCATCCGCGGCCGCGCCGCCGAGCTTCACGATGAAGATCGGGCGCCGAGGCCGGAAAGTGCCGGTGTCAAAATGAGGTTGGCTGGTCACAGGCGGGCGCCCTCCGCGCGGGAGGCCGCGGGCAGCAGCCCGGCGGTCTCCGGCAGACCGAACCGAATATTCATGCACTGCAGCGCCTGGCCCGCCGCTCCCTTCACCAGATTGTCGATGGCGGACACCACGATCAGATGGCCGATGGACTCGTCCACGGCCCAGGCGATGTCGCAGAAGTTCGTGTGCACCACATCGTTTACGCTCGGCCAATCGCCGGACCGGCGCAGCCGAACGAACACTTCTCGCTCGAAGGCTTCGCGATACGCACCGGCGATGTCGTCCGCACGCACCTGTTGGGCGACCGTGAGATGGATCGTCGAGAGGATTCCCCGCGGGTACGGGCCGACGTGAGGCGTGAACACAATGGGCGGCAAGCCGATGCCCTTCCCGCTCGAAGCCGCGACACCCTGGCGGATCTCCGGCTGATGGCGATGTGAAAACACGGCGTAGGGCCGCTGTCCAACCTCGCAGAAGAGCATCTCCTGCTTGAGCGCTCGCCCGGCGCCGCTCACACCGCTGGTTGCATCAATCACGATCGGGCCGGCATTTGAAACCAGCCCGGCACGAATGATCGGAGCGATCGCGAGCAGAGCACCCGTCGGATAGCAACCCGGCGCGGCGATGAGGTCCGCACTCGCGATCGGCTCGCGATCAAGCTCGGGCAGGCCGTACACGGCCGCGGCGAGCAGATCGGGGTGCTCGTGGGCGAAGCCGTAATGCCGCGGATACAGCGCCGCATCCTTGAGCCGGAATGCCGCGGACAGGTCGATCACGGTGCACCGACCGCCGGCATCGCGCAGCAGTTCGGGGGCAACTTCATGGCTGAATTCGTGGGGCGTTGCGAGGAAAACGACCTCCGGTTCGAGGGCCGCCGCGCGTGCGGCTTCCCATGGCCGAAGCTCCAGGTCGCAGATCCCGCGCAGCGCCGGCACGGCATCTCCGAGAGGTCGCGCAGGCTCCATCGCTCGCGAGGAGGAGCCGAACACGCCCGCCAGCTCCACGCACGGATGCGCGCAGAGCAGTGCGACCAGTTCGGCCCCGCTGTACCCGGAAGCGCCGACGACGATCGCGCGAATGGGGGTGCGCATGTTCATCACGCGCTCTCCCGGCGAGGCTCATGAATTCCCGCAATCTGACGGAGCCGCCGCGCCACACGACGCGCATCACTCTCGGAGCGCGCCGCGAGAAAAATCGTGTCATCGCCGGCGAGCACGCCGACCACACCCTGCGGCAAGTGCCGGTCAAGCTCAACCGCGAGCACGGAGGCATGACCCGGCGCCGTGCGCGCGACGATCAGGCTCGCCGCAGGCTCCGCGCCGACGAGGTGCCGCCGAAGAGCCGCCGCCAGCTCCCTGGCGGTCTCGCCGCTCTCCGAAGCTCCATCCACCCGTGCCAGTGGAGCGGTATCAAAGGGCATGTGATAGCCGTCCGGCCCCTTGAGCACACCCATCTCCCGCAGATCGCGCGACAGCGTGGCCTGAGTCGCCTTCTCGCCGCGCGCGGCGAGCGCTGCGCCCAGCTCCTCCTGGCTGAGGATGCGGCTTCGTTGCAGCAGTTCGGAGATCAGGCGCCTGCGGCGCTCCTTTGCCATATGCATGATTATGCCAGCGTGTGAATAATAAGTCAAGCCGGAGCGGTCGGATTCTCGCCGAACCCGCCCCCGTGCCCCGCTTCTCCGGCGCCCGCGCCGCCTGCAACCAATGCACCCCCTCCCCGCGCCGCTGGTAAAGAAGAACCGATCTGACGGTGCTCCGGCAGGTCCGAGGGACATCGGGAGAACGCGCGGGCCGTCGTCCCGTCTGCCTGCTGCAGCCGGGAGCGGCGCGGGTGCGAACTCCGCGCGTCGCGCGACCGTCCAGCCAGATGGGAGCGGGGGCGTTTCCGATGTCGAAAACGGGTTTGGGCCGATGAAGGGGCCTCGGGTAGGGGTGCGCGCGGAGCGTGCACCCACCGCTTGGAGCTGGGAGGGCTTGGGAGCAGCATGATGAACACGGAACGGCGAGCCAGCGCGGGAGCAGCGGCGGGCGCTGGGCATGTGGTGCGGTGCGCGGGGCGAAGCGTGGGGCTGCAGGCACTCGTTGCCATGCTGCTTGTGGGCGCCGTCCACGCCGGAGCGATCGGCCAGCAGCAGAACGAACAGGACCCGCGCCGGCCGGGCACGCAGCCAGGCGATCCAAGCCCGACGCCTCCCCTGCCCGGCGATGACATTCGAGCCAGAGAGCTGCGCGAGCAGGCCCTCAACCGCGCCAGCGAGGCGGAGGAGCGCGAGCGCGCCCAGGAAATCCTCGACATGGAGCGGATGGAGAACGCTCTCCAGGGTCGCGTCGAGCCGATCGCACCGCAGAACGGGAATGAAGATTTCGTCGGCAGCCTCGTCGGTCAGGACGGCATGGTGTCGCTGGACTTCGGCGCCGATCCGGTGAGCCTGGTCGCCTTCGTGGACTACGTGAGCAAGGCCCTGGGCGTGAACATCTTCGTCGATCCCCAGATCACGGGGAAGGAGCTGCTCTTCCAGGCGCCGCTGAAGATCCCCGCCAAGGAACTGCTACCCCTGCTCACGGCGCTGCTCGATCAACAGGGCTTCGTGCTCTCGCGCGACCCGCTGGGGTTCTACACGATCAAGCAGGGCGCGGACATTCCCGTCCTCCTCTCGGGCGAGATCATCACGACCAAGCTCATCCCCACGCCGATGCTCAAGCCTTCGGCCCTCAAGACGATGCTCTCCAACGTGCTCGGCAGCGGCGGCGGCGCCACCCCCGGCGGCACGATGCGCTTCACCGAGGTGGACGAACTCGGCGTCCTCATCGTGACCGCCAGTCCCAAGACACTCGCCACGGTCGAGCAGGTGCTCGACGAGATATTCCGGGAGTGGGATGCGCAGAACCTCCGGCGATTCGAAGTCCGGCACGTATCGGCCGACTTCGCCATCAACCGAGTCCTCCTGCTCAACGGCCAGCTGGCACGCGGCATCACCCAGCTTCCGGGGGCGCAGGTAGGCGGCGTCGCGCAGGGCGTGATCGGGGGAGCCTTGGGCAATCTCGAGTCGCGCCTCTTCGTGGGTGAAGGCAACGCCGTCATCTTCCGCGGCACGGAAGAAGAAGCCGCGAAGGTCGCCGAGCTTATCGCCATGGTGGACATCGTCACGCCGCTCGTCGCGCGCAGGTACGTCGCCGGCAGCGTGGCCACGGACGTGGTGACCGCCGGCGAACGCCTGGGGCTGGGGTACGTGGAGTACGCCGGCGGCGCAAGCACGACCCTCGGCGGCATGCAGCCCGGACGGGCCGGCTCGACAGGCTTCGCACGCGGCAGCAGCGGGTTCGGCACCGATTCAGGCGCGGGACTCTCCGGAAGCGGGTTCACCCTCGACGAAGAGACCGGCAGCTTCATCTATTACGGCACCGAGTCCCAGCATCAGATCGTCGATGCGCTGGTCCGTCAGTTCAAGGAACAGTCGCTGGGTGATGCCATCGAGATCCAGGCGTACAAGCTGAAATACGCCAAGGCGGAAGGCGACGACGGCGGGCCGGGCCTCGTCGATCTTCTCAATGAACTGATCGAAGACCCGACGCAGCGCACGGCGCGCGGGCCGCTGCTCCCCGGCCAGGGGACACGCACCGCCGACGGCGGCGGAGGCGAGGCCGAACTCGCGGACCTTGAAGCGGCCGCTGCGGCGGCAGGCGATGGCGACGGTACTCGACTGCTTGCGACGCGCGAAAACACGATCATCGTCGCCGATGAGGCGCGCAACCAGATCATCATCAAGGCGCCGGCTCGTGTGCAGAAGCAGTTCGCGGAGCTGATCGCCAAGCTCGACCAGAAGCAGCCGCAGGTGATGGTCGAGGCCAGGATCGTGGCGCTGCGCTGGACCGACACCTTCCGTCTTGCGGCCGATGTGCAGCTCAACGCCGGGCAATGGTCGTTCCTGAGCACGTTCGGGCTGATCGATCCCGGGGACACGATCGACCAGCCGGGGGCGGTGCCTCCCGGCACGGCGGGGGTCACGACCGCGGTCATCAAGAGCGACTTCGTGCCTTTCGTCATCCAGGCGCTGGCCACGGTGGGCGAAGCCCGCGTGGAATCCAACCCTCGCATTCTCGTGAACGACAACTTCGAGGCCAATCAGGAGAGCACGCGCGAGGAGCCTTACCAGACCACCACGCAGACCGCGGGGAATCCGGTCACCACCAGTCAGGGCGGCACGGCCACGGCCGGCACGAAGCTCACGGTGAAACCGACCATCAGCGCCGGGGGCGACATATCGCTCGAATACCAGATCGAGCTTTCAGACTTCGATCGGGCCAGCCAGCAGCCGGGGCTGTCTCCACCGAAGCAGCAGGAGCTCTACAAGAGCAAGGTCACGATTCCGAGCGATTCGACCATCGTGGTCGGCGGCTTCACGCTCGAAACCACGAGCGATTCGGTCCGGAAGATCCCCATTCTCGGCGACCTCCCGATCGTCGGACTGCTCTTCCGGGACACAGCGAAGAACAACTCGCGCAATACGATCTTCGTCTTCCTTACTCCGAAGGTCATGAACGATCCCACGGGGCTGGATCTTCGCCTTCTTTCACGCGGCCCGATCGAAGAAGCCGGCATTCCGGGAGACGTGCCGGAGCTGGAGCCGGCGGAGATCCCCATCGGACGCACGCCGCCGCCTCCGCGGCTGCTGCAGGACAACGCGCTGGCGCGCGGTTCCTAGCACGCCGGACGCGCCGCGTGGAATCTCCGATCGCTCGCGGGTGACGCAGTCGGCGGACGACGACTACGCTCTGGGTTGCGTTCCGGGCGATCACGGACAGGTTCAGGCATGGCAAAGAACACAAACGGACACAGCACTCGCGGACAGACGGCCGGCTCCTCCAACGGGCACGCGACCGCAACGGGTGCATCCGTCGCCGCTGCCGCGGGTGCGAACATCGGCCCCGAGCGCGTGGCGGCCATGTATCCCCCCATCGGGGTGAAGGCGGACCACATCCGCCGCCTGCCCGAGGTGCCCGGCGCCGACGAGGAACCGTGGGACGTGATCCTCACGCAGGCCGCGGTCGATGAGCATGCGGCTCTGTCCGCTCTGGCGAAGAAGTTCGGCCTCCCCTTCGAGGAAGAACCGCGTGGGCATGAATCGGCGGAGCGGTTCTACGAAGCGGTTCCGGCCGCGGCCGCTCGCCGACACCAGGTCGCGGGACTGCGCAGCGACGGGCGGGTAATGGTCGTCGCCACCAGCCAGCCGCTGCAGCCTGCCGCGTTCACCATGCTCGAGCGGCTGCTGGGCATGCCGGTGGAGCTTGTTCTGGCTCCGCGCGGCGCGGTGGGTAATCTGATCAACCGGGGATACGAGCAGCGCCAGGACCTCGTCACCGAGATCGTCGAAGACCTGCCGCTGGATGAACGGGCGATCGAGAGCGCCGCATCGAGCCTCAGCGGCGCGACCGACCTGATGCAGCTCGCCCGGCAGACGCCGGTGATCCGCCTCGTGAACATGATCCTCTTCGAGGCGCTGCGCCGGCGCGCCAGCGACATCCACATCCACCCGCTGGAAAGCAAGCTGGTGATCCGTTTCCGGGTGGACGGCATGCTCATCGACGCCTTCAGTCCCCCGCTCGCGCTCGCGCCGGCGATCAGCTCGCGCCTCAAGGTGATGGCCGAACTGGACATCGCCAACCGCCATTCGCCGCAGGACGGCCAGACGACCGTGCGCATCGGTTCGCGCAAGATCGATATCCGCCTCAGTTGCGTGCCGACCATCTTCGGCGAGCGGCTGGTGCTTCGCTTGCTCGATCAGAGCCAGACGCAGCTCACGCTCGACGCCGTGGGCATGACGCGGGACATGCAGAAGCAGCTCGAAGACCTGATCCGCCGCCCCAACGGCATGATCCTCGTCACCGGCCCGACCGGCAGCGGCAAGACCACCACGCTGTACGGCGCGCTGGAGCGCGTGGACCGCACCAGCCGCAACGTCATGACGATCGAAGACCCGGTCGAGTATCACCTCGAGGGCATCGCGCAGGTGCAGGTGAACCCCAAGCGCGGCGTGACCTTCGCCAGCGGGCTGCGCAGCCTGCTGCGCCAGGACCCCGATGTGATTCTCGTCGGCGAGATCCGCGATGCCGAAACCGCCCAGCTCGCGGTGCAGGCCTCTCTCACCGGCCACCTCGTGCTGGCGACGCTGCATACCAACGATGCGCCCAGCGCCATCTCCCGCCTGCAGGACATCGGCGTCGAGACATACCTGATCAGCAGCTCGCTGCTGGCGGTGCTGGCCCAGCGGCTGCTGCGCCGTGTGTGCCGCAACTGCCACGGTTCCGGCAAGATGCCGGGCGACGTGCGCTGCGAAGTGTGCTACGGCTCGGGGTACCACGGTCGCGTCGCGATCTACGAGATCATGACCATCACCGACGAGATCCGTCGCCTCGCCATGGCCACCGCCGATGCCCGCGCGCTCCGCTCGCTCGCCGAGAAGGAGGGCATGCGCGGCATGTGGGAGGACGGGTTGGACAAGGTCGCCCAGGGCCTGACCACGGAAGCGGAACTGAGGAGAGTGCTCGCCTAGGAACGACACACGAAGCATCGAACTCTCGGCGGCGAACCGCGCGGCGCTCATCCGCGCCGCCATGCCGCCCGATTCGCCCCAGACTCACCCGCCATGTCCAGCGCCAACAGCCAGACATTTCTGTACGCGGCCATGACCGGCGTCGGCAAGAAGACGCTCGGCCTGCGCCGTGCGCCGAGTCAGGACGTGCTCTCCGAGGAGCTGCGCAATCAGGACCTGCTGCTGCTCCGCGCCTGGCGCGTCCCGCTCTCGGGCGTCGGCGGAGTGAAGTCCGCCAGCGGGCTGCATGAAGGCCGCATGCCGCTGAAGGATCAGGCTTCCATGGCCGAGCAGTTGCACATGCTGCTCTCCCGGGGCGTGCCGCTGGTCGAGGCGCTGGAAGTCGCGGCCAGCGTCGTGAGCGAGCGAAGCCGGGGGCGCGTGCTGAAGATGCGCGAGCTTGTCGGCGCCGGGTCCAGCTTCGCCGATGCCTGCCGCAAACTCGGCGGACTCGATGACGTGACCATCGCGGTCTACCGCAGCGCCGAGCGCACCGGCGACCTTGCGGGCGCAGCACACCGGCTGGCGGTTGCCGCGCGGCGCCGCCTGGCGATCTCCGGGAAGGCAGTGACGGTGATGATCTACCCCGCGGTGGTCAGCACCATCGCGATCCTGCTTTTCCTGGCGCTGTTGATCTTTCTTGTGCCGCAGATCGCGCGGCAGGTGCGGCAGCTCAGCCCCAAGCTGCCCTGGATTTCGGAGGCCGTGTTCAGCGTCGGGGAGTGGCTCAACAGTCATTTGATGCTGGTCGGGATCGTGCTGGCGGCGCTGGTGGTGGGCGGGCTGATCGGCTGGCGCAGTGTCGTATCGGCCCTGCGTGCCACGCTCGGCCGGGCGGGGCCGATCGCCTCGCTGGTGCTGCATGTGGAGATGACGCGGTTCTTCTCCGTCATGGCCGCGATGACGCGCTCGGGTGTACCCCTTGCGGACGCCTTGGCCGCGGCGACGGGGGTCATTTCCGGCAGGAAGCTGCGGGCGCAGCTCGAACAGGTCCAGAAGAGCCTCGTGGAAGGGGGACTGCTGAGGGTGCTGATCGAGAAAGTGGACGAGCTGCCCCTGGCGACGCGGAAGCTGCTCATCGCCGCCGAACGGGCGGGTGACCTGGACTCGGCGTTCGACGCACTTGCGTCGGACATGGCGGAGGAGGTGGACAAGAAAAGCGCGCGCCTGCTCGCGCTGCTGGAGCCGGCGGTGATCGTGGGCATGTTCGCGCTGCTCGGGCCGCTGATCATCGCGATCGCGATCCCGCTGATGACCTTCCGCGGGCAGGTCGGGCAATGATGACGCGCGGACTCGCCGAATACCGCAGCCCCGAGACGGGTGCGCCGGTAAGAAGAAGCGGCACAACGGCAGACCGCGGAGACCGGCCGCGGGAGGGACGGGGCGGGGCCAACCCGATGAACGTGCGCCGAGGCGGCGCGACGTCGAGGCGCGCGATGCTCAGGGTTATACTTCGCCCGTCTCACGTTCATGAACATGCACCGTCGCGATCCACGGAGCCGGCAGGTATGAAGATGAATCATCAACGGAAACTCACGTGCATTATGCGTCGCCCGCGCGGCGCATTCACTCTCCTGGAACTGATGATCGTGCTGGTCATCATCGCCATCCTCGGTACGATCGTGACCATCAATCTTGTCGGCGCGGCGGACAAGGCCCGGGAGACCAAAACCCGTGCCAACATGCGCACCATCCTCGCCGCCCTGAAGATGTACCGGGCCAGCTTCAGCGCCTACCCGCCCACCCAGGGCGGCCTGCAACTGCTCGCCCAGCAGAATCTCTTCGGCCAGCCGGAGGTGCCCAAGGACGGCTGGGATCGGGACTTCGACTATTACAGCCCGGCGCCCGAGTCGGAGTTCGTCCTCATCAGCTACGGAGCCAACGGCAAGGATGACGGCGGCAACAAGGACGAGGGCGCGCCCGGCGACGACATCTGGGCTTATCCAGACCGTGAGCTGCCCTGACTTGCGAGTCCTGTTGATTCCTCATGGATCCGACATGAAGCGTCGCCGCCCCAACTCCGCCGGACCATCTCGCGTCCCGCGGGGGCGTCGCGCGCCGATCTGCGGCCGGCAAGCGGGGTTGACTCTCCTCGAGGTCGTGATCTCGCTGGTGCTGCTCGGCATGCTCTCGTCGATGGTCTTCGGGGCCATCTCGTTCATGCAGAGCGCCGCGGACTACCAGCTTCGCCGGCTGGACGCGGTCGAAGTGGCTCATCGCGTCGTGATGCAGCACATCGACAATCGCGAACTTCTCCGCGGACAGCCGCGACGTGTCGAGCAGAACGGCCGCGTGTTTCACTTCGAACTTCGCGAAGAACTGCTGGTCCAGGAAGAAAGCGAAGGCGAAGGTCCCACGCGGCGCACGGCCCAGCGCTCCGATCAAAGCGAGCTGACCGAGATCCTCTCGCAGAAACTGCACCAGGTGACCGTGGATGTCTACGCGGAGGACGAAAAGACGGGGAAATGGGGCGGCGAACCGCTGGCCACGATCGTGCGGGTCTTCGACCCGACCGTCAATCTCAACGGCGATGACGAAGCCGTGCTCCGCTGGATTCTCTCCAAGCTGAACGAGGAAAAGGAGCGGCGCGGCGGCGCTTCCGCCCCTTCCGGAAGCGGCGCTCCCGCCCCGCAGGGAAGCCCGGGCGGCAACACGGGGGTGCGTCCGCGATGATCCGCCGGCACCGGACTGCTCCGACTCATGACGGCTTGCGCGGGACCGTGCCGCGCCCGCGGGCATTCACCGTGCTCGAACTGATGCTCGCCATGACGCTGGCGCTCTTTGTCGTGGGCGGCGTCCTGTCGGTGTTCACGCTGCTCACGCGCGCCGACGACGTGTCGGAAGAGGCGTTCGAGGAAGCCGTGGACCTGAGCATCACGCAGGAGGTGCTGCGGCGCGCGATGCAGTCGCTTGTTGCCGGACGTCCCGCCGAACCCGCCGAGGCTCCACCGGCCGAAGACGAAGGTGAACCGGCGGAGGACGAAAACGAGGACGAAGCCGCACCGCCGGAGCAGGAGTCCGGGGAACCGACGAAGCTCCCGGAAGACGATCCCGCAGACCAGCTTCCGCATTTCGAACTGTCCGAGCATGAAACGACCGGCGGCGCGTTTCTTCAGCGGCTGGAACTGGTAGTGCGGGACTCGCCCGTCGCCCAGTCGTGGATGCCGTCCGAGGACGACAAGGATGCGTCGCTCCTTGATGTGGCCGCGACCACCTCGGTTCGCGGGGCGTTTGAACTCATCGAACTGGACGCGGAGTGGGCGCTGGCGTGGGTGCCGATCGATCCTCCCGGCGTTCCGGAAGTGCTGGTGCGAGACCTCGACGCCTGCCGCTGGACGGTGCTGCCCAAGACCAATGACGGCGCGGAATGGATGGAAGCATGGGAAGCGCGCGACCTGCGCGAGTTTCCGGTCGCCGTGCGGCTGGTGCTCTGGACGCGCAAGGGCGGGCGCGTGGATTGGCTCTTCGAGACCGCCGTGGTCGTGGAGGGCATGTGACGATGGCGATGCGCGCCGGCTCCGTCCGCGGCGGCTTTCACGGAGCGCACCAGCGCCGCGGCTTTGTCATCGTCTTTGTGCTGATGATGATCATGCTCAGCATCGCCGTGATCGGCTGGACCATCCAGCGCGCCGCGATGCGGGCGCACATCGCCGAGCGTCAGATCGAGGGCTACCGTCGCCATCACGAGCTGCTCGGGGTGCGCGACGTCGTGAACCACTTTCTCACCCGGCGCGAGACGCAGTCCGAGCTGCGCGAATATGCCGAATCGGGCGACGTGGCCAAGCGCGTCCTCCTGCCCAGCGGCGTCGTGCTCATGCTGACGGTGCATGACGCCCAAGGCACGGTCCTCGCGCGTCTGGACGCGGCCGGCTCGCCGGAAACCGCCGACCGGCTCGTCGATGTGATGTCGCGCCTTCCGCCCGACCGCACCGATCTGCTGCGCTCCTTCGGGCCGCCGAAGATCAGCCTGCGGGCCGCCGACGAACTGGTCGTCATGGCCCTCGCCGGCGACAACTCCGAGCTGGGGGAGGCACTCCTGAAGCTCCGAGAGGATCCCGAGGTGTCCGACGAACCACGGCTGACGCAGAAGCTCACGGAAATGGGCTTCGACCTGCAGGAAATCAACTGGTTCATGCCGCTCATCGAGATGCGCCCCCGCCTCTGGAACATCGAAGTCGAGGCCTTGGACGAGCGGGGGTCCCGCTTCTACAGCGTCAAGGCGGAACTCAACGGCAATGTGACCATTCTGCGGGAGTGGAAAGCGCTCCCGGACCTGTCGCCGGAGGAGGCCGCCGGTTTGGAGGACTTCGGGGCCGCCGACAGGAATGCCATGGACGCGTCCGGGCCGCGAGACCGGGAGTACCGACGCTCCCGGGCGACGGGGACGGGTTCGCGGTGAACCCGGGCTTTGGACGATGAGAAGTGGTTTGGAGTGAAGGTGTATCGCGTGAACAGTGCTCGGAAGAACAAGGTGCTGGCGTGGGGCGGAGTCGCGGGCGCGGCGATGCTCGCTGCTGTCGCCTGGATGGCGCCTCTGAGTTCGTTCCAGCCTCCGCCGATGCCCCCGGCCGAAACCCAGATTCCCGCGGCCGCGGCTCCACCCCCGATTCCCAAGCCCGAAGACCTGCCCAAGCCCGACTGGAACGTGCTCCTGGCCAAACTCGTGAAGCTGCGCGATCCGGCCCCCGCAGCGACGGAATCGCCGGTCGAAGTCGCCACGCCTCAGCCCGGCGCGCCTCCCGCCTTTTCTGTCAGTTGGGTCTACCTCGCCATGATCGAGCAGCCTGGACACCGCGCTGCTCTCGTGGATGTCGGGGGACGGCAGAAGTTCATCTTCGAGGGCGAGTCGTACCGTGATCCGAACGATCCGGAACGCCCGCCCATCCGGCTGGCGCGCGTGGAGCGCGACAAGATCATCGTCGATGTCAACGGCTCTCAGCAGGAGATCGCGCGCAGGAAGTCCGGGGGGTCTTCCATGATCGGCGCCGGCGCCGCAATCGCCAATCCTCCGCAGCAGCCGGGTCGGGCCGATCAGGCCGGCAGGAGCCTGCAATGAAGCTCGCCGGCTGCTACGCGAGTACGGATCTTTCATGGCTCCGTCTTATCACGGAGAGCGGTACACAGTCCTGGCGCGCCCCTGATGGGATTTCGGATGTGGGCGAGGGAGACCCCACGACGGCGCGCGGCCTGCGCAAAACCGCCGACGAAGCCGCACGCTGGGTCGCCCAGCAGCCTTCGTCACGAAAACGCCTTGGCGCGGTCGTGCTGGATGTGGACGAATCCTTGTGTGTGTGGCTCAAGGCCGCCAGCAGCGCAGCTCCGGTGCTGACTTCGGCAATGCGGAAGCGCGGCGAAGACTGGGGCGATGTCGGCGCGGCCTGGACCGTCGAACCGCTCGTCGCGCAGACGCCCGCCCGCAAGCGTCCGTTCAAACGGTCCAAGACCACGGGCGAGGCCGCGAAAGGCTCCTCCGGAGTGGCCGCCCTGAACATTCCCGACGCGCTGATCCGGCTCTGGCTGGATGGTCTGGATCGCTCCGGCGTTCGTGTGGATGCCGTGATGACCCTGTGGCATGCCATGGCTCAGGCCGAGGCACCCGCGGGCGGACAGGAAGGGGCGCGCCCGGGCATGCGTGCCATCGTGCTCGTGGAAGAAGAGAGGCTGACCTGGGCGTGGGCGGACGGAGCGGACCTGCTCACGGGCGGAGTCGTAGCGCTGGAGTCCGCGCCGACCCCGGAACCTTCCCCCGACTCGCGCGAGCAGCCGGTAGGAGAGTCCCTCAGTCCGATCGAGCGGGCAAGCCGCCGCCTGAGCCTCGACTGGCTTTCCTGGGGATCGCAGCTCGGCGCCAGTCCGTCGCGCGCGGTGGTGGTGGGACCAGCGCCGGGCGCGCGACAGCTCCGCTCTGCGCTCAAGCTCATGCTGCCCGACCTCGAGTTCGTGGAGGTGGAGCGGGCCGATCCTGCCGCATGGGTCATTTCCTCGGCGATGGACCGGCGCGTGTGGCTCGTGCCGAGCGAGGCGCAATCGCGCACGTGCCTGACGCGCCTGACGACGCGCCCGACGCGCGCCGTGCGGGCACGGTACATGTGGATGGCGCTCGCGCTGGGGTTGCTTGCGGCTGCCGCGGCCGGCGTGGGTTGGCGCGTCAACTCCCTGGCGCACGCGTGGCAGACCGAGGCCGAGAACCGGTATTCCCAGGCGCGGCAGGCGGCGCTCAACCGCTTCCCTGCTCTTCAGGGAACCCGGAACATCGTGATGGCGCTGGAGGGCGAGTATCAGAAAGTCGCGACGCAGAAGCCCTTCGAGCCACCCCCGCCCCCGCCGCCGATCTTCGATGAAATCTCGCGCGTGCTCGATCTGCTGGGCAGCCACGAATCCGTCCGCCTCCAGCGCATGGACCTCGAACAGGGGCGCGGCGGCGACCTGCAGTTCACCGTCCCCGACGAGCGGCTGGGAGTGCAGCTGCTCATCGAGCTGTCGCCGGAGGGAAGCCCAGTGAAGTGGGAACGACGCGCCAACAACAATCTCGAGCGTCAGCTTTCGCTCGTGGGAGTCTGGAGATAAGCCCGCATGATCAGGTCCGCCCAGGTTGAGATGCAGTTGGTGGCGATGGCCAATGCCGCCGAGCGGGCCAATCGCCCGGTGCTCGCGCTGATCGTGCCGTCGGTGCTGCTCATCGCGGCCCTTGTCTTCGCGCTCGCCATGATCCTGGAGTTCAACGGCGCTCGCGCCCGCTTCCGCGACAACACCGCTCAGGCCGCGCGCATCCGCGATCTCATCGCCGCCATCGACGCCAAGAAGAGCAGCACGCCCGACCTCGCCAAGCTCTACCCGCAGGAACCCTTCATGTCCCTCAACATCAAGGAGCGGGTCGCCATGCCCATCTGGGGAGTCTCCCGGATCGAGGACCTTCCCATCTCCATCTCGGCCGGACGCGACCCCAACAAGAAGCCGCGCGAGCTGCCCGGCCGCAACGACCTCGGAAGGCAGGACGTGGATTGCGTGATCACGACCGACGACCTCGCCAAGGTATTTCAGTTCATGTCCGGTGTGCAGACCCACGAGTATCTCAGGCGCTCGTTCGTTTCGCAGTTCAAGATCGAGGCCGTCGGATCGAACCAGTGGCGGGTTTCCATGCGGTTCACGATGTACGAAGTCATCTGATATGAAGTTACCCAAGGAGTCTCGCGTGATGCTGGGTTTGGGGCGAGCTGGATGCCGGTTGGGCTGGAGCCGCGTGATCGCGGCGGGTTGCCTCCTCTGGGCCATGGTCTGCTCGGCCTCGTGCGCATCCGGTTCGAGGCACCCGCGCGCGCCCTTTCAGGACTCCGAGCCGCGCCGCATCGAGGATGCCCACCGTCTGGCCTATGCCGCGTCGCAGCAGGAAGACCCCGAGCAGGCCATCCTCCAGTACCGGGCAGCGCTGGATGTCTACCGCGAGTTCCCCGCCGCGTGGAACAACCTCGGCCTGCTTCTGATGAAGCAGGAACGGCTGCTCGAGGCCGAACAGGCCTTCACGACGGCCGCCGAACTCTCCGCCTCCGATCCCCGCCCCGTCTACAACCGCGGCCTGGTGTGGTTCACGCGCGGCTATGTGCAGGAAGCGCGCGAGTTCTTCAACCAGTCGCTCGAACGCGACGCCAACTACCTGCCCGCCCTCCGCGGCTCCATCCGCTCCGACCGCCTCCTCAACGAGGGCGACCACAACACGCTCGAACGGATCCGCCGCGCGCTGCTCCTCGAGCAGGACGAACGCTGGCGGGAATGGATGGAGCTGCAGCGGATTCGTGTCGAGTCCACCTTGTCGGAGCGCTCGCGCGGCTCATTCTGAACCGCCGTACCCCCCGCCGCCCGGGCCGCCCCCCTCACACAGCCCCAACGTTCATGCCGGCCTCGATGCGCTTTGTCCTGCTCGGCGGACGGAATTTCGAGTATCAGCGGGCAAATATTGACCCTCTACCGTTCGGTCGTGATGATTGAGTCAACTGCCGGTCGGCTCGCGCGCGGGCTGCACGCCGACCGATAGGGAGAGAGCCATGAACACGAGACTCCAGGTTGCCTCGGTCCTCGGCCTGATGGCGTGCATCGCCTTGCCTGCACGGTCTCAGGACAGCGTCGCAGTGACCCCGGGCAACAGCGACGCCCTCTCCGCCTACGCAACCCAGAGGCATCGCTACGTGGTCGATCTGGCCGAACTCACCGGCTCTTGGGGGACGCCGTTCTTTATCGGCCCGGTTCTCAAGGCCAGCGCCAGCCTCGACCCGCTCTTTCCCACGCAGCTCGGCGGTGCGACCGCCGTCAGCGCGGACGTTTTGGCGAATGTCTCCTTCGCTTCCGTGCCCTACGCCGTGTGGAACTCGGCGGGCGCGGGGTTGCACCCGACGGAAAACTCGGCGCCGGGATCCATCGGTGTCTCCGGATACGACCGTCAGTTCGGTGTGGCGCTGAATGATCTTTCCGCCAATGCGACGAACATTCTCGGCGCGCTCATCGGGCAGGATTCCGATGCGCTGGACCGGCTCTATGTCGATCGCGTCGTGGCCATGACCAGCAGGCTCGCCGCCGCTCCCCCCGATCTATCCACCATCTCCCTCGGCGGAGTGGATGCGACGGGCAATCTCTTCCTGCGCGCGGACAGCTTCAACACAAGCTCAACCCAGAAGATCACCGGTGAGAACATCGTGCGCGTCGACCTGGGAGCACGCGGCGCATTCATCAACGCGCTGGCGAATCTCGGCTCCGGCAACATCGCCACCGACGCTTCCGCGACCGCCTTTTTGATCAACAACGGCACGACGACCACGAATACTCCCGCGGCCGCGCCCGAAGCGGGCGCCAACCCCCCCATCGGCGTGATCCTCGACTTCGCCAACAAGTACCGCGACGACGGCGCCCCCGGCGTCACCACCCACCTGCACACCGATGTCTCCTCCCACCGCGGCAATCCGCACGTGTGGCAGAACACCTCCGGCGGCACGTTGAACACCGTCGCCTCCCTCGCCCGCTCCAACGCCGGCGGCGGAAAGGTCGATTCCATCAACATCTTCGTGCTGAACACCGACGGCTCCGTCGGCTCCACGCAGTCCGTCACGCTCCCATCCCCGATCACCGACGGCCAGGGCTTCAGTGCCAACGCGGCCGGTGACGCCGAGTTCAAGCAGTACCTCAGCCAAGTGAGCTTCCGCGGCCCGAGCGGTCTTGCGGCGCTCGGAACCAACGTCCATACGGGCAACATGCTCGCGGCCGCGGTCGCCACCGACCCGACGCAGGGCGAGTTCGTCGCCGTGGCGGAAATTGTCGGCGGCGGTGAGCAGTGGACTGTCGCGGCACACGTCGGAAGCCCGGTGCGCAATGGCGCAAGCGGCGCGACCATCGGAACGATTGTCGCCGGAACCGTAGCAACCTTTTCTGCGCCCGCGCTCGATCGCCTCGGCAATATCTACTTCGTCGCTCGATACCTCCCCACGGGCGGATCCGAAACCAGCGCGCTGATCAAGGCGGTGAATGTCGGCGGCGCGAGCGGCTACCGCCTCGAGCTGCTTCTCAAGGGCGGCGACTCATTCGTCGGTCCCAACTCCACGCGCAGCTACACCATTAGGCGCATCACGCTCGCCGACTCCGACTCGATGGCCTCGGGCACTGTGCATGCGGCCAGCGTGCTCCAGCCGCAGATCGCCGGTCATGAGACCAGTGACCCGACCAGTGCGTTCGCTTTCGGCGGGATCGTCGTGAACGCCGAGATTGAGTATGACAACGGCGGCGTACCCGAGACATATGACGCGGTGCTCTTTGTCGGACCTCGGGCGGCGACGCCCCCGGCCTGCACGGGCGACATCGATGGTGACCAGGACGTGGATTCGACGGATCTCAACATCCTGCTCACCGACTTCGGCTGCCCCGGCCCGGGGTGCGCGGGTGACGCCGACGGCGACGGCGACACGGATTCCACCGACCTGAACATCGTCCTGAGCGTATTCGGGCTGCCGTGCGAGTGAGCTATGAGGCTCGCCGCATGCCAGTCGCGACGGCCGGATGTCAGTTGCAAGTCTCGTTTGAGTTCGTTGTCACGATATTCAAATCGTGATCCAAAACCGTCTGGTAGTTGGTTTGCCCGATGGTGTACCCAAAATATGAACTGACGCCAATGAGATCGTCGCAGTCAGCGTCGCCATCGCCGTCGAAATCGGCAAACACTCCCGACGAGAAACCGGCATCGACGATCGCTTGCAAATTAACCACTTCATCAGCTTCTACTTCATCGTCTTCATCGAAATCCCAAAGATCCAAGTCGTCCTGATCTGTAGACCCGATCAAGTCGTCTATGTCCGCCTGGTTGAATCGCCCATTGCTGTCGCGGTCAAAGATGGCGTCCTCGAAGTCGAAAGACACTACGCGAAGCATTTCTGTACCGCTTGGAATGCTCGGGTTGAGTTCCCCGCTGCAATGACCCTCTTTGGAGTCGTACGAATAGCCTATCGCGGCATAGTTGTTCACATCGATGCCAGACATCATCATCCCTGATACCCCAGCAGAGGCAATGCCGTCGGATTGCAAGTCTGGGAGTATGCACTTCCTCCTGCGATGATCCAGAAGCAGCACGCCGATACAGCCCCAACCGCTCACGGAGATTGCCGATTCATCGCCGACTCTCTTCTGTTTGAGAAGCGCGCCTCTATCAAGCCGAGCTTCCTTGGGTTCTTTCGAAAATTCCCTTTTTCTATGACGCTCGCGCTCGAATCTCTGTGAAAAAACGATCAATATCGCGCGAGCGATAATTTAACCTACCGCGTCTTCCGGCGAATCAGCTCTCACTCCTCTGGCATCAGAGGACCAGCTGCCGTCCAGAGGCGAAGCCACGTCGAATTTGCTTCTGGTCAAGCAAGGCACAGAATCTCCCACCGCATGCTACCGTCGATACTCGGTAGAAAAAAACACAGCCCTCGCACGTCCGTCATCGTCGTCAGGGGATCGATTGCATTTTTTCAGAGTTGAGCCATTTTCGACCGGCGTTGCCCGGCGTCAGTGCGGGCCTTATACTATTGCCCGTTCTGAAAGAACTCGCACCCAGAGCCGCTGCGAAACGACCGAAAATGAAAAAAGCAGTCAGGAACACGCTACTCATCGTCGCCCCGGTTGCGCTGGGTGTCGGCGCGTGGTGGACCTTCTTCCGGGGCGGGGATGCGGTTCCAAACAAGGCGTCGTTCATTGACGTGACGACCGGACAGGTCGTATATCTCAAGCACGGTTCCTACCTGGTCATTCCCGCGCCAAATACCGAGGGCCGTTACGTTCTGTATCCCTTTGAGAAGAGCGAAAGTGGAACACTGGCCATTCCGGGACGCTACTTGGCTCATCTCAAGGGAGAAGTCGAAGGCGAGCGCCTCGGCGCACACGAGTTGAAGGTCGATTTGGAAACGGGGACGCTGAAAACCGGCGAGTGATGGTTGAAGCCGACACTGCCATTTAGAGATTTCCAGTCATTAGGAAGAGACAACTCATGGTCAGCGCAAAACGACCGGGTAATCCGACTTTCAAGATCATTCGAAATGGATTCACTTTGATCGAGTTGCTTGTGGTCGTCGCGATTATTGCCCTGCTGGTGGGCGTGCTCCTGCCGGCACTTGGAGGCGCTCGCGAGGCAGCTTGGACCATCGGAAGCGGGGCAATGCAGAAGCAGTTGTTCACGGGGGTTATTGCATTCACCTCGTCTCATGATGGAGGAGTCCCTGGGATCAATACTTCGGGATTACCGATCGGGACAACGATGGCGCCAACCGTTTTGGGCAAGATGAACGCAGACGCCGAATACCCAGTTCAGAACTTTGATTGGATCACGCCTTCGGTTGAAGGACTGCCGGTGGAAAGGGCTCCGCGATTCGCCGCGATCCTTGATCGATTCGCTGACCCGGCAATGAGGGAGCGATCTACCGTCTTTGGAACCGATGCCGCAGCACAGGAAATGCGCAATTATGTGCTGGAACGGGGTGAACTCCCATCAGGAGTCAGCTACCTGATGCCTGTGCAGTGGCAATACGCCGGGAAAAATCTGTTCGATGAAATCACGGGCAAGAGGTACCTTTACGGCTACCCGCCCTTGTACACAAGCGTTGCGACACTTCCGACTGGCTTCTTGCCACGCGTCGATCGCATAGGAAACCTTGGCTCGAAAGTGGTCATCGCAGATGGATTCCGATATCACACTGGAAGCATCCTTGACTTCGATGCTTCACTCGCCCCGGCACACTTCGGGTCGTTCACCGATAGTTCTCCGGTCAGCTTGAATTCCGCGGCTTGGGGGCATCCCGATGACAGCGTGCACAGCAATGACGGCGCCGCGTTTCCACTGAGCTACCGCCATTCGGGTCAGAAGATGGATGTGACCCGCTGGGATGGCAGCTGGAAGACCCTCACGCTCGAAGCCAGCAGGGATCCGTCGCTGTGGTATCCGTCGAACTCGGTCTTCAACGGCGTCGAGACCGCGCCAGAAGCGACCACGCTCCACGGGTACGAGGCCGGCGACATCATACCCTGAACCACCCCATATACCGATCGAAATCCGAACTGAAAGGCGGCGAGGGTTGGCTCGTTTCCCTCGCGTCTTCTTGGTCCCACTGCGCTTGGATTCTGCAAAGATTGTGTGTAGGCTTCGCCCCGGTGTTGGACCGGAGGTGTTTTTGAACGATCGTTGGTCCGCAGGCGTTCGGCTTCGGATCTCGTCGCACCCGTACCTCCGACCCTCTGAAGGGGCGTGAACGCTTGGGCGGAGCCATCTGTCAAGCGGCTTTGGTGAGGAATCCGTGCAGATTTGTCTGGAACAGGGGACCCGGTTCAGGCGAAAGGGATTCGGACGGAGCGGGGGCGGTCCGGGCGGTCCAAGTGCCGACCCGGCCCGGGTTTGCGCTGCGGACAACCCCTCGGTCTTCGTGGTGGACCGGGATTCTGGTTGGTGAATGGCCTGATTCATTGCTTTATTGTTCGATGATGAACAAGCGAAAGGAAATGAAGATGAGATCGATGCGGAGTCGTTCGGATGCGCCCGGCGCGCTCGTCAGAGGGTTCACTCTGATCGAGCTGCTGGTCGTCGTCGCGATCATCGCCCTGCTCGTCGGCGTGCTGCTCCCCGCGCTCTCGGGCGCGCGCAAGAGCGCATGGCAGGCACGCGGGTCCTCCCTCCAGAAGACCCTCATCACCGGCATCGTCCAGTACGGCGGAAACTCGAACTTCGCCATCCCGGGCGTCAACTCCAGCGGCCTCAAGCTGCCGACCATCGAGCAGAGCGACGCCACGCAGTTCGACAAGCGCCAAGGTCTCGCCGTCCAGATGTTCGACTGGATGACCGCCGCCCTCGACGAGAACGACCTTTCCCCCAACCGCGCCGAGCGCTTCTACCAGCTTCTCAACGACTACGCCGACCCATCCATGAACGAAAAGCTCGCCACCAGCGACCTCGTGAACGCCAGTACGGAAATCAACGACCTCTCCGACGAACGCGGCGGCTTCCCGGCCACCAGCTTCCTCATGCCCGCCACCTGGCAGTACGCTGGCACCCACCTGCCCGACGGCTCCACCGGAACCGCCGTCACTCAGTGGGGAACGCCCACTGAGCTTCAGGATCCGGCCGAGACCCCGACCTCGTGGCGTTCCCGTCAGGACAAGATCGGCCTCGTGTCCGACAAGATCGCTATCTGCGACGGCTTCAATGACATCGACAACCGCAAGATGAACGTGGGCATCGCCACCGGCAGCGGCGTCGATCCCATCAATGCCCCGATGTTTAATGCCAACCCCGTGCCCTTCGTCTCAACGCCTGCGGTTCATGCCGACTCTCCGCAGTACCGCCATGATTCGACCAACCTCCATCTCAGCTACCGATTCACCGGCAAGATGAACGCAGGCTTCTGGGACTCGCACGTCGAGAGCATCACGATCCAGGATTCGTACGACCCGGCCATGTGGTACCCGAGCGGCTCAGAGTGGACAGGCTCCAACGCCGTGCCCGAGGCTGCCTCGGTCTACAACTACAACCCCGGCGATTTCATCCCGTAAGCCGGAGACGACACAGCAACCAACGGGTTGAATCAGCGCGGCCGGCATCCCGGCCGCGCTGTTAATTTGGGGTAGGGATTCCGCGACGTCGGCAATTTCCCTTGGCGAGACGCGGTCCGGCAAGACCGATTTGGCCACTCGATCCCTGCAATTCGAAGGCGCAGGGGCTTTGTTCGGCGTCCGGCGACGGTCCGGCTCGATTTTCACCGAAGATTCGAAGAAGACGGAAGTGCATTTTCTGCGCACGTGGTACCCTCTTGGTCCCTCGTACCCGGGGTGTCGCCGGGCGCGGAGGAAGTCCTACCGGAAGTGCTGGGAGAGACCTCATGAGGAACTGCGTGATCGCGCGAATGGGCGCGTCGGCTGTGCTCGCCGTCGTTGCCGGGACCTGCCAGGGCAGCATCTGGCTGGGTGGGGGAAATGCCCTGTTGAACTCGGCGTCGAGTCAAGCGGGCAACTACAAGCTCACCAAGACCGCCTCCGTTGTTTACGGCTCCGGCGGGACGTTCACCGTCGATATCTACGCGCCGTGGGTCATCGACGAGCGCGACGCGTTTCTCAACTCGGCCGTCGCCGAAGTCGTGGACGGCATGAAGGTCGGCGGCGTCACCACGTTCACCGACATCTTCTGCCCGGCGGGACTCCCCGGCTGCACCCCCGCGAGCGAACGGGCCTTCTGGCACGAGCCGGAGACCCGCGGCCAAGTCGCGCTGCTCGGCACCCAGAATCCCAACGCCAACAACGTCATCATCGATGAATCGCTGCCACCGCCGGAGGCCGGCGCCAGCGCCATGCACCGCGACTTCTCCAGCAACTTCGGCTGGATTCATCAGGACGGCACCGCCGCCTGGCGCGCCAACTTCAACAGTGTCGCCACCCCGTCGCAGAACAACATCGAGTTCACCAGCGTGATCGGCAAGATTCCTCCGGCCCAGACGGCCGAGGCGGCCGCGGGCACGAAGATGTTCAACGCGGTGCTCGGCATCGACACCTCGGCAGGCGGCTCGGTCTTCCTCTCGGCGCCGACGATCGAGAAGAACGGCGGCAACATCCTGCTGGGCCAGGCGAACTTCGACAACTTCACCGGCGTGATCAACCCTCACTTCAACATCTGGGAATACACCGGCGCGCTGCTCACGCTCGCTCCCAAGTGGCGCTGGCTTGAAGCCAACCAGCCGCTGCCGACCACGGAAACCGTCGGCGACATGCGCGAGACCGCTCCGGTCATCAAGCGCTTGGACTGCGGGCAGGTGTACTTCCTCTTCGGCAACGGCGCCAGCGGCGGCACCCCCTACACGGGCGGCGCTACCCGGGCACGCTATCTGATCGTCGACAAGCCCGACCTTGACGCCCAGTTCGGCGGCGGTGGCTTCGGCGACGGCTACCGCAACGACCAGTTCATCATCCTGCCCGCCGACCCCGCCGGCGTGTACGACCCGTCCACCAACCGCATCAACCCTGCTTCGACCGGCATCGCGTTCATCACCACGCAGGGCACCGGCGCGGTCTTCTACGGCGCGAGCTTCGACATGAACTCCAAGGGCGACATTGTCGTCGTCTGGGAGAACGAGGAAGACCCGCTCAATCGCATCTACCAGGTCCGCCTCTACAAGGCCATCCGCGATTCCAACTGCAACATTACCGGCTACATGCCGCCCAAGATCATCGCGCAGAACGACATCGTCTACCCCGACGGCACGGAGATCCAGATCCCGCGCACCAGCTTCGTGCCCGGCGGCGGCGGCGCCGCACAGATCGACACGCTGGTTCCCTTCGCCGGCGTGGGCATCGACGAGGCAGGCATGGTCTCCTTCGTCGGCGTCACCGGCGTGAACGAAGTGCTCGAAGACGTGGACAACGACGGCCAGGTCGATGACCCGGTTCTGAAGAACACCACCAACTCGCTCTTCGTCTGGGAGCCGACCACCGACTCGCTTCATCGCGTCGTGGACGGCGGCCAGAACGGCGACACCCTGCCCAACACGGCCGGCGGTCCCGACCTCATGGTCGGCATCTTCGCGGTCGATCAGTCCGGCGACGGCTACGTCGCAGAAGGCATGTCCGAGACCGGCGGTTTCCTCGCCGTCTGCTTCCGCGACGGCGGCGACGAGTCCGGCGACACCGACCTCGACGGCTTTGATGACGACGGCGGCGTGTTGAATCCCGGCACCGCCAACGAGCAGTCCGTCCGGGGCGTCATCACCGTCTCCCTCAACGAGTTCACGCCCACGCCAACGTGCCCGGGCGATGCCGACGGCGACGGCGATACCGACTCCACCGACCTCAACATCGTCCTCACCGCCTTCGGCTGCGCGGGCGGCGGCTGCGCCGGTGACCTCGACGGCGACGGCGATACCGACTCCACGGACCTCAACATCGTCCTCACCGACTTCGGCTGCACCTGAGCGCGGCGGCCTCCATGCACTTCAAAGGGCGGGCGGGAAACCGCCCGCCTTTTTTTTCTTCCAAACCCCGCGCGTACCGCCTTCGGCGTTGTGTTCCGAGGCGAGGCGCGCTAGAAACTGGAGCTTGGGTCCGCCCTCTTCCGCGGCGACCTCGGAGGAACCGAACGATGGGGATATGGAATCGCTGCGCAGGGATCGGGCTGGTCACGGCCGCAACATTGGTGCCCGCCCGATCGGCCCCCGCGGGTCAGGATCCGCCCGCACCGCCGCCGGTTCCCCTGCGGATCGTGACGCTGAACGTCAAGGAGGGCATCGGCGTCCCCGGCCAGACGGCCTACGAAGGCACGGCGGACTTTCTCACGACCATCGACGAAGACGGCGCCGGCCCGAACTCCGGGCTGAACCCGGACATCGTGTGCCTGCAGGAATGCAAGTACAGCGCGCCCAGCGAACTGATCAACTTCGTCAACGCGAGGCTCCCCGGATATCAGGTGTGGCCGCAATCCCCGCCTTCGCAGCCGGGCGACCCCTTCAACTACAACGCCATCGTGCTCCGCCCGGACATCGTCGTTCTTGATGACGACTACCCGGGCGCGGGCGGCCCTCGGCGCAACGTCCGACTGACGGTCGAAGTGCCCGGTGCGCTGCAAACGCTGACGATCTACTGCGCGCACTTCAAATCCGGCAGCTCCGCCTCCGATCAGAACACGCGCCGCAACGAAGCCATCACCAGCGGCATCGCCCTCTATACCGACCTCACGGAAGGGCTTGACCTCGACGACGACGGCCTGCGTGAAACTCCAGCCGGCGATCTCGTGTTCTTCGGCGACCTGAACTCCGACGACAACGGCGATGGAACGCTCGACGGCCTCTTCACCCACGCCACGCTCTTCGTCCCCACAGGCGTGCTCAACCTCGCCATCGAGAGCCTCGCGGGTCGCAATGACCCGAACCCGCCTCAGGCGGTCTGGACGTACTTCAGCGGCTCGTTCCTCTCCCGGCTCGACTACGGCTGCCTTGATGAATCGCTCGCGGCCTACTTCGACGCGGATCAGAACGGCGTCTTCAGCCAGGACGAGTTGAACTCGATGGGTTTCGTCTACTGGTCGCAGCACGACAACGGCAAGCAGGCCAACGGCAACGCCAGCGCCACGACGCAGGCCTCCGACCATCGACCGGTTGTCTTCGATCTCATGCTGCCCAGGGACCCATCGACGTGGTTCGATCCGCGTGACATCAACCACGACCAGAAGATCAACAGCGAGGACCTTCAGCTCTGGGAGACGCTCTTTTCGCAGGGCACGGCGCCGGATGTGAATGGAGACGCCGCGGTCACGCTGGCCGACCGGGACGACATACGAGCGTTCGTCCGGCAGGACGAGGCCGCCGACATCGCGCATTCGGGATGAACGGGGCACCGGAACGCTGTCAAAACGGCGACTGAAACGGAGCGTTCAGGTGCGATTCCGGAAAAAACGCCTTGGAATACTGGGGAATGCGTTCGCTGTGTAAGGCCCACGGATAGACGGATTTTGATAGGTATGGCCAAAAAAATGCCCTGTCCCGGGTTCCGAACCCCACTTCTGGGTACTCCTCGGACTGCTTCCTGCCTGCGTGAACTCGGTAAAAAGTCGTGATTTTGGGAGATGAGCATGGGTTTTTTCCCTTGTGTCCGGTGCGGAGTGGGGGTATGTTGTGGCAGGAAATCGGCTCATGGCGTTCGGCGAGGCGGATCGCCGTTTGTCCAGAGAGAGATCACAAGAGGTAGAGATGGAGATGTGTCGTATGGTTGCAAAGCTTGCTAGCGCTGCCGCGATTCTCGCGCTCGCCGGGACGGCCTCGGCTGCGGCATTCCGTATCCAGGGCACCGTCGAGGCTTCGAACGCCCCCGGAACTCTCGGCAGCCCGATCACGATCGCGGGCGGAACGTTCAATCAGCACTTCCTCGGCAACAACTTCCCGCCGAGCAGCTCGTTCATCTCGATCCCGGGCTTCGAGGCTCTGGCCTTCGACAGCTACGTCGCGATCGACAGCAACGGCCCCTCGACCAGCAGCTACACCGCTGCGGGTCCCGGTGGCAACGGTTCGTCCGCTCACACGGCTTCGGGCGGTTACTTCCCGAATGCCACGACGCTCGACACGGGCGCCATGTTCACCGTGGGCGGCGTGGCCAGCAGCACGGGAACGTTCGCGAGCCTGCCCGGCGTGACCGTCAACAAGATCTTCATCGCCCGGCTGACCAGCGCGTCACTGAATGCGACGATCAGCCTCGGGCCGGATGGTCTGCTCGCGGTGGTCCGTGACCTGCCCGGTCAGCCTGGTCAGCGCGACGTGCAGTTGACCTTCAATGCGTTCGATGTGGGCGAGACCAATGGTCTCGGCTTCCCCGATCTCAATCCCGCCAGCACTCATCAGCCCTACTTCCTCCATGCGGAAGTGTCCTTCGCCGGCGGCTTCAAGATCTGGGATCTGTACATCGCTTCCAAGATCCCGACCCCCGGCGCTGCCGCTCTCTTCGGCGTTGCCGGTCTGGCCGCGATCCGTCGTCGCCGCTAATCCTTAGCCCGTACGACACCATGTGAGTCAGCAAGCGAGCGGCGGACCATTCGGTCCGCCGCTTTTTCTTTTTTGCACACGAGTCGACTCACTCCGGACTCGGCTCCATCAGCGAACCCGTCAATCCGATCGCGGCTTGATTGCAATCGCCGTTGAACAGCCCCTCCACGGTCTCCCTTCCGGCCGCGCGGACGCTTGGCAGGGCGTGACCGGCACCCCTGAAATGGAATAGCCTGTCGCCCGCCGCCGCAACACGACGGCCCAGGAGCGCACGCCATGTCCAGCCTTCTTCCCTCCGCCCTGCGCGCCGGCACCGATGTCGGGATCGAGTCGATTCTCGTCGAAAACCGCGTCTTCCCACCTCCCGCATCCTTCAGCGCTGCTGCGCACGTTCAGTCGCTCGATCAGTACCGCGCCATGCATCGCCGGTCGTTGGATGACCCCGAGGGTTTCTGGGGCGAGCAGGCCCGACGCCTGGACTGGATGAAACCCTTCACGCGCGTCGTGGATTGGGATCCGCGGGCACCGATGGATGCCCGGTGGTTCGTCGACGGGTGTACGAATCTCTCGCACAACTGCCTGGACCGGCAGGTGAACGCCGGTCTCGGCGATCAGGTCGCGCTCATCTGGGAAGGAGAGCCGATCGGACCGTCTGGCTCACCCGAGATCCGCCGGCTCACCTACGCGGAACTGCTGCGCGAGACATGCCGCTTCGCCAACGCGCTCAAGGCGCTGGGCGTAAAGAAGGGCGAGATCGTCACCATCTACATGCCGATGGTGCCTGAGCTGGCCATCGCGATGCTGGCCTGCGCACGCATCGGTGCACCTCATTCCGTGATCTTCGGAGGCTTCAGTGCCCAGGCCATCGCCGACCGAGTTCACGACGCCTCCAGCCGAGTGATCGTTACCGCCGACGGCGGCTGGCGCCGCGGCCAGATCGTCCCGCTCAAGGAGAACGTCGACGCCGCGTGCACACAGGTGAAAACCATCGAGCACGTGATCGTGCTCCGGCGTACGGGGCAGCAGGTCGCATGGCACCATCAACCGTCGGGCGCGCACCACAACAAACGCGACCACTGGTGGCACGACGTCACCGCGGCCGCGTCCGACCGCTGCCCGTGCGAACCCATGGCCAGCGACGACCTGCTCTTCGTTCTCTACACCTCCGGGTCGACCGGCAAGCCCAAGGGGATCATGCACGCCACCGGCGGCTACATGGTGCACGCGGCCACGACCGCCCGCTACACATTCGATCTGCATGAGGGCCTCGGGCATGTCTTCTGGTGCACCGCGGATATCGGCTGGGTCACGGGACACTCCTATGTCGTGTACGGCGTACTGCCGAATCGGGTGCCGTCGCTGATGTATGAGGGCGCGCCGAACTGGCCCGACCCGGCGCGATTCTGGTCCATGGTCGAGCGCCACAAGGTCACGCAGTTCTACACCGCCCCCACCGCGATCCGCGCGTTCATGAAGTGGGGCGATGAGCATCCGAAGAAGCACGATCTCTCGTCGCTGCGCGTGCTGGGCACCGTGGGCGAGCCGATCAACCCCGAAGCGTGGATGTGGTACCACGAGGTGATCGGGAGGGAACGCTGCCCCATCGTGGATACATGGTGGCAGACCGAAACAGGCGGTCACATGATCACACCCCTGCCGGGCGCGACCCCCACCAAGCCCGGCTCATGCACACTGCCCTTCTTCGGAGTGGACGCGGCCATCGTGGATCAGCAGGGCAATGAGCTCCCCGCGAACACCGGCGGCCTGCTCGCCCTGCGCCGACCGTGGCCGGGCATGCTGCGCGGCATCCTCAACGACCGTGACCGCTACCTCAAGACGTATTGGTCCGACATCGTCACTCCGGACGGACGTCCCTTCTACAAGGCCGGCGACGGCGCCCGGCGCGATGCGGACGGCTACTTCTGGATCATGGGACGCGTGGACGACGTAATCAACGTCGCCGGGCACCGGCTCGGCACCATGGAGATCGAAAGCGCGCTGGTCTCGCACGAGTCGGTCGTCGAGGCCGCGGTGGTCGGCATTCCTCATGAGATCAAGGGCACGGGAATCGCCGCCTTCTGCACGCTGGCGCAGGGCTTCAAGCCGGAGGAATCCCTGCGCGAAGCGCTGCGGGCGCACGTGGTCAAAGAGATCGGGGCCATCGCTCGCCCGGATGTGATCCGCTTCACGGACGCCCTCCCCAAGACGCGCAGCGGCAAGATCATGCGCCGCCTGCTGCGCGACATCGGCGCGGGAGTCGAGAAAACCACCCAGGACACGACCACGCTCGAAGACTATTCCATCCTCGCCAAGCTCAGGGAGAGCCAGGAAGGCTGACGACTGCACGGTGCTGTCGCGGCACAAGCCCTGCCGCACTCGCAAGCGCTGCGCATGTCGGCCTTCGCGCACCACCTCCGGCCTATGCCGAATCCGACCCCTTGAGCGGCCGTGTCGAGTCCAGAAGCCCGCTGCGTCGGACCGTCCAGATTGCCGGGCGCAGCGCCGACTCGAGCAGGCGGTTCGCCTCTCGCTGGCGCGCGAGAAAGACCCGAAGATCCGCGCGCAGACCGACATGCAGCCGCATCAGGCGGCGGGCGTTGATCTCCAACCGGCGGTACAGCGCGCCATTGAGCCGGCGCACGGTCGACGGCGTGCTCGTTCGAACCGCCGTGAGTTCGTCACCGAGCGAGCCGATCACTCCGGCGGCACGCTCGCGCGTCCATGCAGCGCGCGGCGCCGGTGCGATGCGCTCGTCCCACCAGCAGTCTTCGATCAGATAGACGCCGCCGCGGCGGACCAAGGGGCGCAGCACGTGTATCGCCTGCGCGAAGGGCAGCACGCCGATCATGAGTGCTGCGTCATACCTGCCAGACCGCAGCGATCGCAGGTCGGCGCACCGGAACCGGCACAACCCTGTCAACTCGCGCGCCCGCGCCGTCCTGCGAGCCTCGTCGATGAACGCTCGGCAGGCGTCGATGCCCTGCACGCGGCAACCCAGCTTCGTCGCCGCCGCGAGCGCGACGGCGCCCTTGCCGCATCCCATGTCGATCACGCGCGAAGCTCGTTCGATCCCGGCCTGCCGCAGGGCGCGAACGATCTCGCCAGGCCGCGACCCCAGTGCCTCCAAGCCCGCGAAAAGCTCTGCAAACACCGGGATCAAACGCACCGGCGCATCGACGGAGGAGGCAACACTGACCGAAAGCGAAGGTGCATCTTTCGGGGCCGATCGAGCCGCGGCGATCGACCGGCGAGTCGCTTTCCGGTTGGGCAAGCCTTGTCCACGCATCGGTTTCGAGTTCGAAACGGGTCAGAGAGAAGCGCAAGCACGAGCCTCGGCAGCGCTCGCCGGCTGGCGCGGTCGCTGCGAATCGAGAAAAAAAACCGGCCGATCCAAGGGGATCGGCCGGTCGGTCTTCAGGTCAGATCGACTGATCGTGGAGGATCAGAAGAGGAGCTGGAACTGAGCACGAATGGCGATCTCGCCCTCGTCGTCGTCACCCAGGTAGCCGATCTGGGCGTCCGGGTTGGCGAGCGCATTGTTCTCGTCGATGAACCACTGGCAGTCCAGCGTGAACTTGGCGGCGTGTCCGCTCCAGTACCAGTTGGTGCCGAAGGTGAGGGTGCTGAACTCGTCATCATCCTCATCAACGCCGCGCTCTTCGTCGTCGATCCAGGTCACGTCGTAACGGATGAAGAACTCCCAGTCGGTCTCCGGGATCATGATGCCGGCCTGCGCGACGAGACCGTAGTCATCGAACTCGGCGTCGGCCGTGCCGCCCGCACCGTCATCGACATCATCGGTGTCGGTGTGCGAACCGATGCCCGCGACGAAGAAGTTCCAGCCGTCGCCTTCGAGCGAGAGGTCGACCGTCCACGCGCCGTAGTTGCTCTCGGTGTCACCGAGGGCGGCGGTGTCTTCGGGCGAGCCTTCCCAGTGACCGGCGATGCCGAGCAGGAGCGCCCAGTCGGAGCCGCCGGGGCTGGTGAAGTCCTTGAGCTGGTTCCAGTCGCCCATGAACTTGTACTCGAAGCGACCGGTGAGGGCGTAATCGGCTTCGCCGTAGGTGCTGGTGCCGCCGACGTCCACCGGGCCGAAGGCGGAACCGGCGGGGAAGGTGCCGGGGCTGCCGCTCACGGGGCCGCCGACCACGGTGCCGAACTGCGTGTTGCGCGAGCCGAAACCGTCGGTGAAGGCGAAGACGAACTGCCAGTCCTCGGCCTTGTAGCCAAGCTCGATGCCCTGGCTATAGTCCTGGTTGAAGGTTTCGTTGGTGAGCGAGCGGTCAGCGGCGAGCTGGTACCGGGAGCTCACGTTCTCCTCGCGGAGATACATGGTCTTGAACTGGCCCCACTTCATCCAGAAGCCGTTGTCCCAGCGGTAGCCGACATACGCCTCTTCGAGGCCGTCGCCGCCGGTGCTGCTGCTGAAGTTGGACTGAACCTTGTAGAAGATGTTGGGATTGATCACGTTGCCGTCGAAGACGAGCTTCGTGCGCCGGGTCTGGAAGCCGGACTCGAAGTCGTCCTCGGCCAGCGCGTCGTCGGCGGCATCGACGTCGCCGTCGCCGTCGCGGTCCACGCTGTTCTCGTCATCGCGGAAGTTCAGGTAGTAGCGGAACTGGATCTGCCCGCCGACGTTCAGGCGGTAGTTGCCGTCGCCCGATCCGAGGAAGAAGCTCTTCCCATCGTGGCCGGCCATGCCGCCGCCCTGCAAAAGGCTTGAACGGGTTTCCGCGTCGGCCAGCATTTCGGCCACGATCGCGCGAACCTCGTCCTTGCTGCTCCAGGACTCCGCATCGGCGTAAGCGCCTGAAACCGCGCTCAACGTCGCGGCGGCACCCGCGAGCAACTTCAACACGTTCGTCTGACTCATCTTGAGACTCTCCTTAGCTTCGACCCGATTCACGGCGTCTGTTTCTGACACTTGACCAGGATCGCTGACTGACCCTCCCCATGCCATCGAGCGACTCCACAGCCGCCCGGGGAGGGAACTTCTTGTTGGCCTTTCGGTCTCACCCGGACGCGGACACCTCTGTTCATTCCCGATTCCAAGTGAGCGGTCGCTATCTTACACCCCCGCGGATAGTGAACGCAAACGAACCTGTCCACTTCCTTCGACCCTTCCACCCTCCCGCGCTCACATTCACACGCCTTTTTCGCGGATGATCCAAACAAAATACGTACATATCGCGGGTTCGCCGCTCTAACCTGTCATCGGCGGCTATTCTCGGACCTTCTGCCTGCCAGTGCAAGCCGCCAGCTCGTTGTCGGTCCAGCCGAGCAACAAAAAACCGCCCATACGGGCGGTTGACAGTATCTGGATTGCTCTCAGGACGCGAACCGGAATCGGTACGAGGCTCTCAGCTCCGCCGGCGGCGAAGCATCAATCCCCCGGCAATCCCACCGCCGAGCAGCACCGCAGCGCCCGGGGCCGGAATCGGAGGAGGCGGAAACGCCCTGAACTCCGCTTCCACAGCCAGCGCAAGGCTGGTATCGAATCGAATCTCGGACGAGGTCATGTACCCCACATCCGGCACCACGGCCCGCCCCGTGTTCGTACGCCCGTTCGAGAGGTCGTACACGGCGGGATCCGCATTCAGGAATGCTCCCCACGCCGTATCAAGGAATCTCACCCCGACCCAAAGGGTCTCGCGGACGGGGATATTCAGCGACGAAATGTCGACCGTCACCATCCCGGTCCCCGGGCCTACCCATCCGGCCTTGATCGTGGTCAGGTTGACACCGACCAGGGCATCGCCCTGTTCATTCAAAGGCGCGGTCCAGATGCCCATTTCGACGCGCGTCCAGTGCTTGGTGTAGTAGGCGGCCGAGAGCTTGCTGAAAGAGGCTGTTCCATTCGCCAGGTCAAGCCCGGACAGATCGAGGAATACATCCTCGCAAATCCATCTCCCGGCCTTGCCCGTGTAGAAGCCGAACTGCGTGGCGCGGGTGTAGTCATAAAGAACCACGCCCGCGTCGGCGGGCGACGCGACCAAGACCGATAAGGCCACAGCGCCCACGGCGCCCGGAACACCTGATCTCATGGGATCTACTCCTCGCTGCCCTGCGAAGCGTGTGCGGCGCTCCGAGGGATTCCCCGTGCACAGGTCAATATATCACCCCGGCACGGGGTGCCAACCCTTTTCCCGGGCTTTCATGCGGGTTTTTGCCTTGTTTTGAGGGATATTCGGCCCCGCAGAACGGGTTTCCCCGAATGGTCCGCCCGAGGAGGCGGGCGCACGCTCTCGCGGTTCAGGGAGGGCCGGGCGTGACTGTGCTCGAGCAGTACTCAGACGCTCGTGACCTTCAGCAGCTCGAGGCAGCGGTTCACGATGTCGTCCGGAGAAAGCCCGACCATGGTCATGATCTGATCTGCAGTGCGGGCGGACTTGGGAATCCGCTGGATGTGCATCTGCTCGAGGGTGAAACCCTCGCCGGAGGCCGAGAGGGCGTCCGCCACGGCCGAGCCGATCGAAGCCCCGTAGTTGTCTTCCACGGTGAGGATGTACCCGTTGTTGGCGTTGGCCACGTCCAGAAGAGCCTCTTCATCAAACGGGATGGAGTACAGGTCCACGAGCGTGGCGGAGACACCCGCCTTGTCGAGGCCTTCGAGGGCCTTGTTGGCTTCATGGACCATGTATCCGGAGGCGACGATCAGGACGTCGCGCCCTTCATTGAGCACCTCGAATCCGCCCAGATTGAAGACCGTGTCGTCGCTGTAGAGGAACTCGACATCGTTGCGGAGCGTGCGCATGTAGCAGGCGCCTTCGTACTCGGCCATCACGCCGGTCAGGGCGTAGGCCGCGTAGGCATCCGCAGGCTGGAGCACGTAGCAGGCCGGATTGCCGCGATGGTCCCGCGTCGTGGCGAGCGAGCGGAAGTACGCGATGTCGGTGAGCGACATCTGGCTCGGGCCGTCGGCCCCGAGCGATGCGCCGGCGTGCGACCCGACGATCTTGATGTTGGCTCCGCCGATGATCGCCATCTCGACCTGGTCGTAGGCGCGGGTGACGAACTTGGCGAAGGTGGAGACGAAGGGAATCTTGCCCGCGGCCGACAGCCCGGCCGCCATCGACACCATGTTCTGCTCGGCGATCCGGCACTCGAAGAACCGGTGCCTCAGGGCCGGATCCTTGGCGAAGAACTCGGCGAAGGTCGAGTTCGAGACGTCGGCATCCAGGGCGACGACGCGCTCGTTGACCAGCCCGAGGGCCTGGAGCGCGAGACCGTAGGCCTTGCGCGTGCTGAGTTTGCCGGTGTGGAGCACACTGAGCATGTCGCGCTGCTTCATCGTCGCGCTGAACGGGGGCAGCTCGCCCACGCGGATCTCGCGCGTCGGCGCCTGCGCGGGCGGCTCGATCGTGAACGCATCGGAAGAAGCCAGCGACGTGCTCAGCTCGGACCGGCGCTGGTTCAGCTCCGCGAGCACCTGCTCCATCTGCTTGCCGGTGGCGGGCTTGCCGTGCCAGTTCCCGCTCATCAGGGTGGGAGAGCCCCATCCCTTGACCGTCTTGGCGATCAGGGCCATGGGAGCGGCCTTCGCGTCGGACTGAATCTCGATGAACTCGTCGAACGCCTTTTTGATCGCGGTGGGGCTGTGCCCGTCGATCACGCGGACCTTGAAACCGAATGCTGTCAGCTTCTTCTCGAGTACTTCCGCCGATTGCTGCGGACTGACGCGCCCCGTCTGCCCGTACTCGTTGCAGTTGAAGATGGGAAGGACGTTCGAAAGGCGGCGATCAATGATGTAATCGAGCGCCTCGGCGACCTGTCCCTCGCGCGATTCGCCGTCGCCGATGATGCAGTAGATCCGCCGGTCGATTTCATCGAGGCGAGCGGCTTCCGCCAGTCCGGCCGCGATGGAAAGCCCCTGGCCCAGCGACCCGGTGGCCGCGTCGAAGAACGGGAACCCCTCCATCGGATTCGGGTGGCCGTCAATCTCCGAGTCGGCTTCGCGGAGGCGCAGGGCGTCCTCGCGGGTCATCGGACGACGGTTCTGGGGATCCTTCCCGATGGCGACGCCGAGCTTGGCGGCCGCGGCGTACACGATCGGGCATGCGTGCCCTTCGCTCAGCACCAGCCGGTCCGACGTGGGGTAGTCGGGGTATTCGGGGCTCCACCGCATGGTGTGGAACATGAGGACGGTGACGATGTGCCCGAGACTCAGCGATGTGGAGGGGTGGCCGCTCCCGGCGGCGCCGGTCATTTCCACCACCAGCTTGTCGAGGTCGATCGTCTGGGCATGAACGGCGGCTTCGAATGACATCACGGAGTCCTCGGAAGAAGGTTCCAGAGAGGCAGAACCGGCCAAAACCCGATCAAAATGCCTCGCGCCGCTGAATCGGCGCTTCGGGCGCTCGTGAATATCGGACAACCCTTCACTATACCGATCCGGTCGGCGCGTGTCCCGCTCCGGCACGATGTTCGCAGCGGCTCCTGCTCGACGGCGCCCGAGCGGCCCGGCACATCGCCGATGTCGGGCGCATCGCCGAAGAACGGATGTCGGCTGCGGACGCGGTTCGGACCGTTACACTTCCTGCGCTTTTGCGTGAAGGATGTTCGGAGGAGAGGGAAGACGGGGCTGTGCCATGAAGCTGATCTGCGACCGTACCGCGTTTCTGGACGCCATCAACATCGTTGCTTCGGTCGTCGCTACCCGGACGCCCAAGCCTCAGCTTCAATGCGTCAAGCTTTCGGCGGCGCGCGACGCCAAGGGAGCGGGGTCGATCACGCTCGCGGCAACAGACGGGGAGATGTCCATTCGACTTTCGACTTCCAGCGTGGACGTGCACGAACCCGGGGAAGTGCTGGTGCCTGCGGACAAGCTCCGCCAGATCGTGTCGGCCGAGGACATGGAGCCGACGCTCACCATCGAGGCGGGCAGCGATACCTGCGTGATCAGGACGCCGCACTCGAAGTTCAAGGTGTTCGGCTTCCCCGCGGCGGAGTTTCCCCCCGTTCCCGAGTTCCCGGCAGCGGGCGTCAAGGCACAGACCTTCACCATCGCCGCGCCGGTGCTCGCCACGCTCATCACACGGACGGTCTTTTCCACCGCGCGCGAGAACTCGCGCTACGCGATCAACGGCGTGCTCCTGCGCCGCAAGGGGAAGAAGTTGGAGATGGTCGCGACGGACGGGCGGAGGCTTGCGCTGGCGCGGGGCACTGCGGAAACGGGAAGCGCGGAGGATGAGTCGGCCTGCATCATCCCGACCAAGGCGCTGAACGTGGTGCTGCGGCTTCTCGGCGCTTCCGTAGAAAAGGTGCGCCTCGCCATCACCGAGAACCAGGTGATCTTCGCGTTCGACGACGAAGACGGCGGCACGGTGCTGGCTTCCAACCTCGTGGAAGGCACGTTCCCGCCCTACGAGGAAGTCATCCCGAAGGATCACGACAAGAGGGCCACCTTCGATGTGAACGTGCTTTCCTCGGCCGTCAAGAAGGCGGCGCTGCTGACCAACGAGGAGTCGCGCGGCGTGCGCCTGGCCTTCAGCGGCGGCGGAGAGCGCAAGCTGAAACTGCTCAGCCGCGCGCCGGAGATGGGCGAGGCAGACGTCGAGTGCGAGATGAGCGGCTACGACGGAGACAGCATCGAGATCGGGTTCAACCCCGGCTTCATCACCGAGGCGCTCAAGGTGATGAACACGGAGAACGTGATCTTCGAGCTCAAAGCGCCCAACAAGCCCGGACTGCTCAAGAGCGGCAATGACTTCGTCTATGTCGTCATGCCGGTCAATCTCCAGTAGACGTCCGACCCGGAACGGGTCATGACCACGGCAGGACGGGCAACACCGGAGGATGGGCGCGCTATCGACGCGCGAGCAGGTCGCGGATTTCGGTGAGCAGCACCACGTCGGCGGGCGGAGCGGCGGGGGCGGGCGGGGCCTGCTCCTGCTTCCGCTTGAGGCGATTGATCGCCTTGATCAGGAGGAAGACGCAGAAGGCGACAATCACGAAGCTGATGACCTCGTTGAGGAAGACGCCGTAGCGGAGAGCGACCTCGGGCTGCTCCTTCACGCCTTCGGCGGCCTTTACCGCCTCCTTGAGAACGAGCTTTTTGTCGGCGAAGTCCACCCGACCCAGAAGCATGCCCAGAGGCGGCATCATCACGTCGTTGACCATCGAGTTGACGATCTTCCCGAACGCGGCGCCGATGATGATGCCCACCGCCATGTCGATCACATTGCCGCGGACGGCAAACTCGCGGAACTCCTTGAGGAAACCCATGGGTATGCTCCAGATGGCGGACGCAATCCCGGTGCCGGCCTCTGCCATCGCACCGCGACGGCCCGCACACGGGTCATTACACCTTGTGAGCGCCCGCCTTGTCCAATCGGGCGCGGGTCTTCGGTCCGATGGCCCGGGGGGTGAAGATGGCGCTGGCGTTCCGCGTGGGTTGATCCTTCCGCACGCGCACGGGGCCTTGGCGGATGCGTTCGAAGCTTGATGCCGCGTTCGCCGCGCTGAACTCGATGCCGATCGAGCGGCGGTGCAGGGCGCGGGCGACGGTGCCGGTGGTGCCGGAGCCGAGGAACGGATCGAGCACCAGATCGCCCTCGTTCGAGCAGGCTCGGATCACGCGCTCGAGGTACACCTCGGGGATCTGGTTGTCATGGCGCCGCCTGCGCTCGAAGTTGTTTCCCTGGATGCGTCCCCAGTACTTGCCGTACCACACGTCCAGCGGCACGCGCATGCCGCTCTTTCCTTCCTTCTTGTTGTGCGTACGCGGATCGAAATAGGTCGTCGCACGATCGCTCGGTTCCAGGATCGGTTCCTCGTTCCATGTGCGCTTGAACGGGTGCTTCGAAAAATAGAGCACATGGACCTTGGAGTTGATGAACCGTCCGCTCGTGTTCTGCCCGAATCGGTAGTGCCAGATGCACCAGTTCACCATGTGCAGCGGCGCGCGCGGCCGATGGCGATGATCGCGCGAGCCCTTGAGGTACACCACGATCTCCGCGGCCCAGTCATCGGGAATGTTCACCCATAACGAGCCGGTAGGCTTCAGCGCGTTGATGCACGCATCAAGCCACTGGTAGGTGAACCGCAGATAGTCATCCGCGGGCATGGAGTCGTCCCACTCGTCGTACGCGCGATTCCAGTTGAACGGCGGGTCGGCGAAGATGAGATCAACCTCGCCGCGCGCACACTCGGGAATCCGCGGCAGCAGCTCGCGGCAGTCGCCGACGTACACGCGCGTGTCCGGATCACGCAGCGCGAAGTCGGGCTTGGGCGCCGCATCCGCGGCCCTGCGCCCGACGCGCTTCACCACCACGTCCGGCGGCGCAAGTTCCGGCGCTGTTCCTGCCCTTCCGTTTCCGGAACCCTGCTCCGTTGAACGGCGTCCCATCGTCGCTCCCTCTATCTCATCGCCCCCGCTTGAGCGGCTGTCAGCGTAGCGCATGCCATGAAAGGGCGAAAACTCGCCGTCCGCATGCCGAAGCATGGTGCAGAACCTGACGCGCAGCTGCCATTCCTGATGACCATGCCCGTTCCTCAGCCGGTTCCGTAGAGCCGGTCGCCGGCGTCACCCAACCCCGGCAGGATGAAGCCTCGTTCGTCAAGCATTCGGTCCAGCGCGGCCGCGTAAATCGTGACGTCCGGGTGATCCTGCCTCATCCGAGTGACCCCTTCCGGGACAGCCACGAGGCAGATCATCCGAAGGTCGCTGGCACCCTGCTTCTTGAGGAGCGAGGCCGCGGCACTCGCCGAGCCGCCGGTGGCGAGCATGGGATCGACCAGGATCACCGGTCCTGCGCCAAGGTCTCTGGGAAGGCGACTGAGGTAATGCACGGGCTGAAGGGTGCGCTCATCACGGAACATGCCCAGATGCCCGACACGCGCTTCGGGCATCACTTCCAGGACTCCCTCGGCCATGCCCAGACCCGCTCGGAGCACCGGAACCACGGTGATCCGCGCCGAGATTCGAGTGCCGACCGTCGGCTCCAGCGGGGTGCGGACCGGGACCGGCTCGCTCGGGAACGCGCGCGTCACTTCGTACACCATCAGCCCGGCGATCTGACTCAGCAGGGCGCGAAAGGTGCGGAAGCCCGTCTCGACGTCGCGAAGCCATGTGAGCTTGTGCTGAATAAGCGGGTGATCAAAGACCACAAGGTTCGGGTGCAGCGGGTGGGCCTTGATCGGTTCCTTCATACCCACGAGCCTAGCAGCGCTCGGGGCACGCCAAGCGTGGGTGCACCGTGCCTCACCCCCGGGGCGGCCCCAAGGCATCTCATTTCCCCGCTCGGGGCGTTCTGAAGCGGCTTTCGGAATCGGGCTTGACGCCCGGCCCCGGCGGGCTAGGCTGCTTCGTCCGCGGCGGGTTCGCTCCCGCGGCACGGCTGGGGCCGTAGCTCAGCTGGGAGAGCGCATGCATGGCATGCATGAGGTCGTCGGTTCGATCCCGATCGGCTCCACTCCAGTCATATCGGACGCCCGGCTCGGATGGAGCCGGGCGTTCGGCTTTTTGAGTGTGCCGGAGCAGGGGGTGCCGGTCAGACGGGGTATCGAGTGCACCGATAGAAGCGTCGCCGCGCCGTTCCGGGCGTCATCGGAGCGAACGCGGCAAACCCCCGGGTGCGCTGATGACCCTGGCCCGCCGGACAAGTCTCATCGTCGGCCTGATGCTGGTGTCCCTGCTGGCGCTCGTGGACTCGGTCGCCTCCTCGCTGCTGATGGACGGGTTCCGCGAGGTGGAGCGGATCACCACGACCAAGAACGTCGAGCGCGCGACCGATGCTCTCCGCGCCGAAGCCGAACATCTCGCGATCAAAGCATCCGACTGGGCCGCGTGGGACGACACCTACAGGTTCGTGCACGATCGCAATCAGGATTACATCGAGGCGAATCTCAACGCCCTGTCCCTGAAGAACCTGGGTCTGAACGTTTTGGTGATCCGGGACGAGTCGGGCAAGGTCGCATTCGCCGGGTCCGTTGAAGACGACGGCAAGGAACTCGAACCGCTGCCCCCGAGCCTGCAGCGCATCGTCGACGGGAACGATCCGCTGTTCGTGCACGAATCGACCGACAGTCACATCGAGGGTCTGCTGATGCTCGACGAGGGCATGATGCTCGTCGCGGCGCGGCCCATCTGCACGAGCGAAGGCGAAGGACCCGTTCGCGGTACGATTCTCTTCGGCACGTGGCTGGATCAGGAGTACATGAATGTGCTGGCGTCGCGCCTGCGCATGGACTTCAACGTGTTCAATCTCGCCGGAACGGATATGCCGGCGCAGGAGCGCGAGTATGCCTCCAAGCTGGATCGTTCAGGCCCCATCCACATTCATCCGGTGACGGACCGCACCGTCGCTGGCGCAAGGCTCATTGATGATGTCTACGGAAGACCTGCCGCGCTGCTGGAAACGCAGCACATCCGCTACGTCCACCAGCAGGCAAACCTGACGAGAGTGTACCTGCTCATATCGCTGGGCATCGCGGGAGTCGCCGGCGTCTCCGCGACGTTGTTCGCCCTTCGCGTGCTCGTGCTCGGACGCCTGTTCCGCCTGCACGAGGAAGTTCGCGCCATTGACCCGACTTCGGGCCTTTCGCGCCGGGTCACCGTCAGGGGCAAGGACGAGCTTTCTTCCCTTGCGGGGGCGATCAACGGGCTGCTCGCCGCGGCGCAGTCAACCCAGGCTGAACTGGAAAGCGCCCGCGCATCGGCGGAGGCCGCGAACCGCGCGAAGTCCGAGTTCCTCGCGAACATGAGCCATGAGATCCGCACGCCGATGACGGCGATTCTCGGGTTCGCCGACCTGCTGCTCAGCCCCGACGCCTCGCACAGCGACCGCCTGGATCACGTGCTCACCATCCGGCGCAATGCGGAACACCTGCTCTCGATCATCAACGACATCCTGGATGTGTCCAAGATTGAAGCCGGCAGGCTCGAGCTTGAGTCGGTCGATTGCTCGCCGCTCAGCCTGATCGAGGACGTGATCTCGCTCATGCAGGTTCGCGCGGCGGAAAAGCGCGTCAATCTGACCGCGGAGCGGGTCTATCCGCTTCCGCTGAGCATTCGATCCGACCCGCTGCGCATCCGGCAGGTGCTGGTGAACCTCATCGGCAACGCCATCAAGTTCACCCCGGCGGGCGGGAGCGTGACCGTCCGGTGCAGCCTGCAGTCGGCGGAGACGGACAACGCCCTGCTCCGCTTCGATGTGATCGATTCGGGCATCGGCATCGCGCCCGAACACCTGGAACGCCTGTTCCTTCCCTTCGCGCAGGGGGATACGTCCACCACGAGGCGCTTCGGCGGCACGGGCCTCGGCCTCGCGATCTCGCGCCGGCTCGCCCACATGCTCGGCGGCACGATCACGGTGCAGAGCGAAGTCGGCAAAGGTTCCACGTTCACCGCCACCATCGGCATCGGGCGCATCGAGCCTGGATCGCTCATGTACGAGGAACCGGCCGCGACCGCCGGAACTAACGACGTCGCGGACACTGCGCACCTCTCGCCCGAGCAGCCGCTTCAGGAAGCACGCATTCTGCTGGTCGAGGACGGACCGGACAATCAACGACTCATCTCGTTCCATCTCGCCAAGGCCGGCGCGCAGGTGGAGATTGCAGGCAACGGACGTGAAGCGGTCCAGCGCGTCCTTTCAACCGCCGGTCCCGCTGCCGACAAGCCTACGAGGCCGGCCTTCGACCTCATCCTGATGGACATGCAGATGCCCGAGATGGACGGTTATGCCGCTACCTCGCTGCTCCGCGCCAAGGGCTACACCGGCCCCATCATCGCTCTCACCGCTCACGCGATGTCGGGGGACCGGGACAAGTGCCTGGCCGTCGGCTGCGATGACTACGCCACGAAGCCCATCGAGCGCGCGGCACTGATCCGGTTGTGCGCGCAGCAGATCGAACGGAGAAGGACGAAGGCCGCCGTGGCCGCGTGACTCTGCGCATCTAGTCGCCGTGTATGCAGCCCAGATTGCTCAGGAGCATGTTGAGATCGACGGTGTCCACGTCGCCGTCTTCGTCCGCGTCCCCGAGGCACACGCCCGAGCAACCGAACTGCACAAGGATCACGTTCAGGTCGCTGGTATCGACGGTACCGTCCGCGTTCACGTCGCCCGGGCAGGGAACGGGCGAGCACTCGTCGGGAATGCCGTTGAGGTCCAGGTCGGTGCTGAAGCCGCTGGCGAGATCGATAATGTCCGCGACGCCGTTGCCGTTGCAGTCGCCGAACCTGTCCGCCGAGTAGATGAACGCGGCACCGGAATCGGGAATCGCCGAGTCGGCCTTGGTCGCGCCCGCGATGACGTGGTCCTCGTCGATGGCCACGGCGATGCCGAAGCGGTCGTCTGGAACCTTGCCGCTTGAGAGCACCGTCGCGAAGGGCACCCATGCCCCGGCGGGCCGATGCATGATGAACGCCGCGCCGGCGTTGAGCGCCTGCAGGTCCGACAGGTGCGCGCCGATGATCGCCCAGTCGCCGTTCAGATCGACGGAGTGACCGAACCGGTCTCCGAAAGTGGGGAAGGGCGAATACACCTTGGCGCTCTGATGCCAAGAGCCGCCGATCTCCTGGAAGAAATACGCCGAACCGCTGTACGCGCCGAACGTGCCGTCGCCGTAGGCCCCGACCAGCGCGACATCCCCGCTGATGGACACGCTGTACGCGAACGCCGACATCACCTGCGGATCCGCGGGGCGCAGCTTGGCGACCTGCTCCCACTGCGAACCCATGCGCCGGAAGATGTAAGCGGCGCCCGAATCGGTCACGCCCTCGTCACGCCCGTACGCCCCCACGATGATCAGGTCGCCGCGGACGTCCACTGCGGCGCCGAATGAATCGAATGAAAGCCCGTCGTCGGCGACCAGCTTCTGCGTCTGTACCCAGGAACCGCCGATGCGCTCGAACACATACGCGGCGCCCGACTGCGGCCCAGAAGGATCGGCGCGCGGCGCGCCGACCACGGCACGGTCACCGTGAATCGCCACGTCGTAGCCGAACTGGTCATCCATCGCGCCGTCGCTGGCCGTGATCTTCTGTACCTGGAGCCACAGCGTCGGCCCCCGACCGAAGATGTACGCCGACCCGGAGAAATCGCCCATGTCGTCGTCGCCGTACGCGCTGATGATGATGTATTGGCCATCGACATCCAGCGAACGTCCGAACCGATCGAACGGCGAGATATCACTTGGAATCAGCTTCTGGGTCTGGAACCAGCCGTCGGGCGTTTTTTCAAAGACATACGCCGCGCCCGCGTACGGCCCCGCCGTCGCGTCCGCATACGCTCCGATCACTGCGCATGACCCGCTCAGCGAGACCGAATCCCCGAAAAGCTGATCTTCCACGGGATCGGACGGCTGAATACGCTGGTCCTCGATGAGATTCGGAACACCGAAACCCGTCGGGACCTCTTGCAGACCACCCTTTGCGGCCGCGAGCGCCCCGAGCAGCACAGGAGCCGCAGCCACCATCCGCTTGCCCTGACGCATGCCAGTCTCGTCTCCCGGTCGGCGCGCGGAAGCCCCCCGTCGCGCGACGAACAACCCCGCCGCGGGAGCGTTCCGTTCAGCGCCCGCTGGATCACACTTCTTGCAATCCGTTACATCCGGCGTCGGCTGCGGGCCTCATGCCGCAGGCGAAAAGGAACATACCAATAAGCTATCGCCCCTCCAAGCAGGATTTGGTCAAAAAGAACCGGTGTGGCTGTAGAGCGTCGATTTCCCGGCTGAAAAGCGTGATGGGCGCCCGTCGAAATGGGCAATCTCGGTGAACTCGTCAAGATCGATGATGACCGAACAAAACCCCATGAACCGGGGAGCAGCGACATTCATTCCCGCGCGCGTTCCGCACATGTCAGTGTCCACTAGAATCGAGGGCGTGTCCGATTGGTCCAAGGCCATTGCAGAGATCGAATCGCTCCGCCTCATCAGAAACAAGCGGGATTTCGACCACGCCGCGCAAGCCATCTTCGAGCACGAATCGCGAACGCTGCAGCGCATGGCCGGACACCTGGCAGCCGCTGCCGAGGCGTGGAATGAAGTGTGTCCGCCCTCCCTTGCAGCGGCGACATCGCTGGTCGGCATGTCGCGAGGCGTGCTCACCGTCGCCGTTTCCAATGCGAGCGCCAAGTACGAACTGGATCGAGTGCTCCGCTCGGGCGCGGAGCGCGAGTTCATCCGGCGCTGCCCGATGACCGTGCGAAAGGTGAGGCTGGTGGCGGGCGAGCCTGCGGCCGGGGGCGAGCGCGGCGCGACATGACACGCGATGACATCTGCCCGCCCGCACACGCGGCGGGTAAAACGCGCCTCACGTTCCGTAGTATCCGGGGCACAGCCGCGATCCGCACTCCCCTCGTGTTCGACGGAACCCGAGCCGATCGAGGCGATCGCCGCCCCGCCGGGCCGATCCGGCGTTCCTCGCGAACCCTCACTGCCCGGCCATGCGAATAATCACGGGGCGGGATTCCCGGCGCGGATCATCGGGCCTGCCCCGACGCCCGATAGGAATAGCCGTGGTGCTGCACCGGCGCTCCAACACAGACCTTCCCCCCGTGCTCCGCGAGCACATGGAGCGGATCAGGGCAAAGGCCGCGGAGTACGGCCTCACGTTCCCCGAGGTCATCTTCGAGGTCCTCGACTTCGAGACCATGAACCAGATCGCGGCCTACGGCGGCTTCCCCGTCCGCTACCCGCACTGGCGCTGGGGCATGGAGTATGAAGCTCTCTCGAAGCGCGACACCTATGGCCTGGGCCGCATCTACGAAATGGTCATCAACAACGACCCCTGCTACGCCTACCTGCAGGAGTCCAACTCCGTCACCGACCAGAAACTGGTGATGGCGCATGTCTACGGCCACGCGGACTTCTTCCAGAACAACGTCTGGTTCTCGCGCACCGATCGCAAGATGATGAACACCATGGCCAACCACGCCACCCGCGTGGAGCGCCACATCAACCGCCACGGATTTGAAACCGTGGAGCGGTTTCTCGATGCGTGTCTCTCGATCGAGCACCTCATCGACCCGTACTCGGTGTTCTCTCCGCCCGAAGAGCGACGCCCGCGCCCGACGGGTTACGGTGCCGGCGCCGAAGAGCCGGATACCTTCCAGCCCACGCGACTGCCCGCCAAGCCCTACATGGACCCCTTCGTCAACCCGCGCGCGACCCTGGAAGAGGAGCGCAGGAAGTACGACGCGGATCGCAAGGCCGCCAAAGGGCGAACCCCCGTCAAGCCCACACGGGATGTTCTGCTCTACCTCATGCTCAATGCCCCGCTGGATGACTGGCAGCAGGACCTCCTCTCCATCGTCCGCGACGAGGCCTACTACTTCGCCCCTCAGGCGATGACCAAGATCATGAACGAGGGCTGGGCCACCTACTGGCATTCCAAGCTGATGACGGAGCATTTCGCGGACGCGGCCGAGATCGTCGATTACGCCGAGCAGCACTCGGGCGTCGTGCACATGCCGGCGGGCGGATTCAACCCGTACAAGGTGGGTGTGGAACTGTTCAAGGACATCGAGCGCCGGTGGGACACCGGCCGCCACGGCCCGGCATGGGAATCGCTGAGCAACGTCGGCGAGAAGGAGCGGTACGACGACAAGTCCATGAAGGGTCGCGCCAAAATCTTCGAGGTCCGCCGCATCTACAACGACGTAAACTTCATCGACGAGTTCCTGACCGAGGAGTTCGCCGAGCGGCACAGGATGTACCGCTTCCGGCGCGACCCGCAGAGCGGCGAAGTGCGCGTCGCCAGCCGCGACTTCGAACAGATCAAGAAGGCTCTGCTCGCCCGCATCACGAACATGGGTCAGCCGTACATCTACGTGGCGGACGGCAACTACCGCAACCGCGGCGAGCTGTACCTGAGCCACCAGTGGAACGGCCTCGACCTCGACGCCGCCAAGGCATGGGAAGTGCTCCGCGCTATTCGAGCCATCTGGGGGCGCCCCGTGCATCTTCAGGCGAGAATCGACGACGAAATGTCCCTCTTTTCCTGCCACGACCCCTCCGGCGGAGAGAAGATCAGGAAGGAAAAGATCAAGGACGATACGCCGAAACCTGCGCACATCGTTGAATAGCGCACTCCGCGGATGACAGAACGCCGCTCGCCCCCGGGCATCACTCCGCGATGCGCACGATCGACTGTTCCTCGGTCGAAGTCATCACGGCGAGGATCGCGACAGTCTCGGAGTAGTGCTCGCACGCGAGACCTTCGCCGGGCGTGAACCATCGCTCGGTGATGCGCTCGGCCCGCGCCGTATTCAATCTGCTTGCAAACACCGTGCGAATCCGCACGGCGCTCCGCCATGGCCCGATGGCCTTGCCGACATCGTCCGTTCCTCGCACGCGCTGGATGTCGCCGAGCATGATGTCATGGGTCGCTTCGCCCCGGTCGCGCACACCTCCGGCTGAACCATCCCGCCTCAGGGCGCGCACCTCCATCGCCACGGTCTGCGTGAACCGTTCGCCCGGAGCGAGCACGGCGGGCATGATCGTGAGGGGCGGATTGAACTTCGTGACGGCCCGGCGCGGATAGTCGATCACCTCGCTCATGGCCGCAGAACCGTCCGGCATGCGCACCAGCGTGCGCCGCTCGACGGGGCGCCGGACGCCGTCGGGCGCGATGAGAGTTCGGGTCCACTGGACGCCGTCGTTCTCCCCGGGCAGCGCCGCGTATTGCAGCTCGATGCGCGCTCCCTCGTCCTTCCCCGCCGTCACGAGAAGCTCGAGGGCGGATCCCTGTGCGCCTGCGCCTCCGAACAGTTCGGGATGGAGCTGTTCAACCCCGATCGCGATCGTTGCTTCGTCCGATCGCATGACTTCAATCCCCGGCGCTCGCGTGTCGGCGTGCTGTCGGTGCGCGCACGCACCCGCCGCGGCGCAGATGCACGCGCCGACCAGCCGGGCCGCGCGCCCGATCCGCGCGTGCCGATGCAGGGTCCGCGGGAAGTTCACCATTGCCGATCCTCGCTACCACACCGCCAGGATGATGAACGCGATCAGCGCGAGCAGCGCCGCCGCCACGAACCACGGCCGGCGACTCGGCGGGATGCGCCTGCCGCGGATCTCCGATTCCATGATCGCGTGCCCGCAGCGCGGGCAGAAGGGCGCGTCGTGATACACCTCCGCGCCGCACAAGGGGCATGGAACGTCGTCGCCGCCGAACCGCTCGAGGTCGGCCTGGGAGGGGCCTTCGTCGTCATCGTCGAAGTCCCGAACCGGGATGTTCCGCCGAGCACTCACCGGCGCATGGTAGATCGGACGCGATCGTCAGGACCGGACCGTACCGGTCGGACCGATATACTTTCCGCATGAATATCGCGGCTGTGAAGGGATTCGCGCGATCGGTCGTGCGGGGTGCGGCACCGGCCATGCTGCTCGGCGCCTTTCTTCTGTCCGCCTGCACGTCCGGCGGCGTTCAGAAGAAAGGCTCGGGGGAGAGCATTCTGGAGCTTTTCACGCCCATGACGCCCGCGGAGGCATCGCGCTGGGCCGTCGATCCGCACGACCCCGACAAGCGCGCCCGCGGCATGCTCATGCTCGCCAACGCGCCATGGGGCGGCGAAGCGCCGTACCTCGCGCTCTATGAAGAGGGACTCACGGACGGCGATCCCGGAGTGCGCGCCGTGGCCGCGAGGGCTCTGGGCATGCACGGCGCGCCGGAGCATGTTCCACTCATTCTCGAGAACATCGCAAGCGAGGACCGCTTGCTGCGCTGGGAGACGGTCCGGGCACTTCAGCGCCTCCACAATCCCGTTGCAGTCAAGCCGCTCATCGAGCGTCTGACGCCGGACAAGGAACCTGATCCGGACGTCCGCGCCAGCGCGGCCAATGCGCTGGGCCAGTACGCCGAGCCGCAGGTCGTCGATGCGCTGATCGCCGCGCTGGAGGACCGCAATCTCGCCGTGTGCCGCGCCGCCGAGCAGAGCCTTCACACCCTGACGGGCCAGCAGTTCGGTCTGGACATCGGGGCATGGGTGGAGTGGCGCAAGGCCTCGGGAGCCAGCGCAAGCGGCCTGTTCGCTTCGCGCGGCGAGTACCAATATCCCGTGTACCGGCGCGACAAGAAGCTGATCGAGTACATCTGGCCCTGGGCCGAGGTTCCGAACGAAGTACAGGCTGCGCCGGTGGGGATGCCTGTGCGGGCCGAGAGCGGGCAGTCGCAGCCGCCCACGCAGCCCTGACGCCGGAACGTCCGAAATCTGAAGCATGCGAGCCGTGCGGTACATGGGGCATGGTGCGGGTCCGCGGGCGGTCGTTCTCGATGCGCGCGCCGCCAAGCCGGAAGCAGGCCCCGGCGAAGCCCTTATCCGCCCTCTGAAAGTCGGCGTCAGCCCCGCCGACATCCTCATGGCCCGCGGCCTGAAGGAGGGTGGCGACCTCGAACCGATCACGCTCGGTCATGAGTTCATCGGGATCGTCGAGAAAGTCGCGCGGCCCGAGAGCGACGGCGCTCCGATTTCTCCGCACGAGACGAGCACGCTCCGCCACGGCAAGTTTGCGGGGAAGCGCGTCGTGGCCTCCCCGGTGATCTCCTGCGCGCGATGCGAGCTGTGCCGCGGCGGACTGGGCAGCCACTGCCGCGCCCGCGCCATTCTCGGCGTGCACGGGCGCGACGGCTGTCTCGGGGAACTCTGCACCCTCCCGCTCGCCAATCTGCACGTCGTACCCGACAGCGTGGACGACGACGACGCCGTGCTCGCCCTGCCGCTGGCCGGGGCCATCGGCGCCGCGCAGCGCGTACGGATCGAGGGCCGACCCTACGTCACCGTGCTGGGCGACACGGCGCCCGCGCTGCTCTGCGCGCAGGTCATGGCGAAACTCAATGCCAGTGTCCGCGTGCTCGGCGCAAGCGAACCGCGATTCACCTTGTGCGAACGATGGGGAATCAAGCACAGGCACGTGAACGAAGCCGGCAAGCGCGGCGATCAGGACGTGGTCATCGAGTGCTCGGGCACGCCCGCGGGTCTCGAAACGGCCCTGCGTCTCGTCCGTCCCCGCGGGCGCGTCGTCCTGCTCGGCGATCTTGCGCCCGCTTCCGCCCCCGCCGCCCCGCCGCCGCCGAGCTTCGACCTGCGCGCCGCCGTCATGCGCGAGATCGAGATCATCGGCAGCCTCGGCGGTCCGATCGGTGAAGCGCTGCACCTGCTCGCGACCAGGCAGGTGGACACGACCGGCATGATCACCAGACGGTTCAAGCTCGAGCGCGCTGTGGATGCGCTCGCGGCCGCGACCAGAGACGATCAGGTGAAGGTTGTGATCGAGATCTGAAACTCGGACGTCACGTGCATCCGAAGGTGCGAACGCGATCGCCCCGGGCGATACGGGGGTCCCGCGGTCTCCGCGGACAAGCCATCGCCGCACGCATACGCGCCACGTTCATATGACGACCACGCCCGCCGCGATCAGCCCCCCGAGCACCGCAGTCAAGGCGATGCGGTACCAGCCAAAGGGCGCCAACCCGTGCCGGTTCAGAAACCCCACGAGCCAGCGGATCGCGATCGCCGCGGACACCGTCGCCACCATCACGCCGAAGATCACCGGCGTCCAGCCCAGTGTGTCGAACAGATTCGGTTCACCCGCCTTGTTCGATTCGTACAGGTTCTTGGCGAGCTTGTAGAGGCACGCGGCACCGAGCGTCGGCAAACCGAGCAGGAACGAGAACTCGGCCGCGTCCTTCGGGCGGAGACCGATCATCGTACCCCCGGCGATGGTCATCATGGAGCGCGACGTGCCCGGCCACATGGCGACGCACTGGAACAGCCCGATGAGCAGCGCGTGACGCGGCGTGAGCTGCTCGATCGTGAGTTCGCGCTGGATGCCCGGTTCGTTCGGCGCGAGATCAGGTCCGGCAGCGAGTCGCCGCTTCCTCGCGCGGTCGAGCAAGATCATCCACACGCCTCCGAGCAGCAGCGCCGCCAGTACCGGCACCGGACTGAAGAGGTACGCCTCGATGTAGTCGTCCAGCAGCAGACCCAGCACCGCCGCGGGCATGAACGCGATCACGAGATTGATCAGAAGCCGGAGTCCCGCCCGATCCCGCCCGGGACCCGGAATCAACCCCCGGAGCATCCGCATCACGCGCGGGAAGTACAGCCCGAGCACGGCCAGGATCGCCCCGCCCTGGATCACGATGTTGAACGCATCCACCGCCGCCTTCTGCTCGGGAGTCTCATCAAGACCGAGCAGCGCGGCCGTGATGATCAGGTGCCCGGTCGAAGACACCGGGAGGTATTCGGTGATGCCTTCGACGAGGCCGAGGAGGATGGCGTGGATGAGACTCACGGCGGATGTGTATCGGCAAAAACACACAGCACAAAGCACACAGCACAAACGCAGACCGCATAATCAGGCACTTCACCGAAAGGAGGCCAGATGGGCCGGCTGCGCGCGGAATTTCTCGAGCGGGTTGAGTCGTTCTCCGACCGGGTATTGCGGATGGCCGAAGCACTGGAGCGGCAGAAACGATCTCACAGGCTCATCGATCAGATCGCCGCTTCAGGAACTTCCGTCGGAGCGAACGCATTTGAAGCGGACGAAGCATTGAGCAGACCGGATTTCTGCAAGTCGATCGGTATCGCATTGAAGGAGCTGGCAGAGACGCGCTTCTGGATCCGGATCGTCGCGCGCCGAAAGTGGATTGCCCCGAAGCGGCTCGAACCCCTGGAAGCAGAATGTATCGAGCTCAAACGGATACTCGGAGCGATGGTCGTACGCACACGAAGAAACACTGAGCACCGAACTATTTGAGACTGGCACACGCATCGCATTTCGTGTGGTCCCGCACACTTTACTATTACTTATCAGAACTTGTCTGAGAGTGACGATTCTTGTTGACAGATCGTCTTGCAAGCGACATTGCCATGCCTGCGGCGATCCGATCCCTGACGTGATCACAATACGTGGTCATCCAGTGGCGTCCGCGAGCCACATCATCCAAGAGGTCGCGCTCCGGAGAATCGCGGTCCGGACCACAAGCTCAATCGCGTCCATGTGAACTCAGAGGCTCATCTTTGTGCTGCGGGTTGTGTGCTTTGTGCTTTCACGCATACCTCAGCCACTTCATCAGCCCCAGGAGGCTCGGCGGCTTGCCGTACATGAGCACGCCGATGCGGAAGATCTTGGCCGCCGCCCACACCGTCACCACCACGCCCCCGAACCCCACGACGGCCGTCGCCGCCACCTGCCACAGCGGCACCGGCTCGGCCGTCTGGCTCATGCGCAGCACCATCACGAAGGGCGTCGCTGGCGGGATGAACGAGACGATCGTCGAGAACAGATTGTTCGGGTTGCGGATGATCGGCATCCACAGGATCAGCGGGATCATCAGCAGCAGCATGATCGGCCCCATCAGCGACTGCGCTTCGGCGATCTCCGTCACCGCCGAGCCGACCGCCGCCATGAGCGCCGCGAAGAAGAAATACGCCATCACGAAGTACAGCGCCAGCCACACCAGCTTGTCGGTCGGAACCAGTTGCAGCACGCCGAACTTGCCCGCCGCGGAAACGCCCAGCGCCGCGTAGATGCCCAGCACCGTCAGCCCGACGAATCCCTGTCCGATGATCTTGCCGACCAGGAGCTGCATCGGCGACACCGCCGAGAGCAGCACTTCCATCACGCGCGACGCCTTCTCCTCGATCGTGGACATCAGCAGGTACTGCCCGCCGGTCATCACGCTGATCCACAGCAGCATCATGAAGATCATCGGGACAAAGAGCGCGAAATCCTCCTTGCTCTCGGTTTCGCCGCTCTCCGTCACCGTGGTCGTCTTGGCCACCGGGAACGAGGAGATCAGCTTCACTTCTTCGGGATCCCATCCCCGGTTGCGGATGCGCTGCTCGATGATGGAATCGGTCACGGCCGAGCGAATCCGGTCTATGTACTCGGGGTCCAGCGATTTGCCGTGGAACAGTTCGAACGAGCCGGTGCCGGGCGTGAGCGAATCCTCCGTCGCGCTCACCACCGCGACCAGATCGCCCGAGAGGACGCGATCCTTGTAGGGTTGAAGGTCCGCGTCGCCGGGTATCGCTTCGATCGAGATGTCGGCGGGCACTCCGTGGCCGGTCAGCCCGCTTGCGATTCCGATCGCCACCTCCGCGCTTCCGGGCGGCACGGAGCCGGGCGGAGACTCGCGCTCGATCGCTTCCTTCATCGCCGCTCGCTCCTGAGCCGCGCGATGCTCTTCGGCCTCCTTCGCGAAGCGATCGCGAAGCGCCGCGATCACCACCCCGCCCTCGGTCGTGTCCTTGACGGCGACCGTTCCCTCCAGCGCCGGCAGCCTGCTGGCGAAGAGTCCCGCGGCGGACGCGATCGACACGCCGGCGAAGATCAGCAGCGGAAAAATCACCACTCCGAACAGGAACGCCTTTGTCAGCGCCGTGGCACGGTACTCGCGCAGGGCCGCGTAGAACGTCTTACGCATCGGCGTTGATCTCCGTGGCGTTCTGGTCCTTGAGCATCGCCCGCAGGTTGTCCTCGGAATCGCCCGGATCCACGAGGTGCACGAACACGTCCTCGAGCGTCGGACGGCGAAGCTCGATGCGCCGAACCGGCAGCGCTTCCACGACGCTCCTCATGGCACGCGCCGGATCAAAGCCCGTATCCAGTCGCACCTCGAGCGTGTTGCGCTGGCCCGCGTGCCCGACGGATCGAACCCCCGGCAAGGCCCCCAGGCGGGACTCGGCATCGCCGTTCACACTCAAAGGCTCCACGATCAGCGTTCTCGGGTCGAACTGCGCACGGATCTCATCGATCGAACCATCGAGAATCTTTCGCCCCTTGTTGATCATGAAGATCCGCGTGCAGAGCTGCTCGGCCGAATGCAGCACGTGCGTCGAAAAGATGATCGTCTTGCCCGCCCGGTGCATCTCCTCGATCAGGCCGCGCATCAGCCGCGCGTTCACCGGGTCAAGACCCGAAAACGGTTCGTCCAGGATGATGAGGTCCGGGTCGTGCATGATCGCGGCCAGAAACTGCACCTTCTGCTGCATGCCCTTGGAAAGCTCTTCGCAGCGCTTTCTGCGGACGTCCGGCAGCGCGATCCGCTCCAGCCAATGATCGATGCGTCTGGAAAGATCCGGGCCGCGCATCCCCTTGAGATGACCCAGATACATCAGGAACTGCCCCACCCGCATCTTGCGATAGACGCCGCGCTCCTCCGGCAGGTACCCGATCCGGTCCTTGGACTCGATGGCGGACCGTTTCCCGAGCACGGAAACCATGCCCTCATCCGGATAGAAGATGGACATGATCATGCGGATCGTCGTAGTCTTCCCCGCCCCGTTCGGCCCGAGAAAGCCGCACAGCGAGCCTGCCGGTACCGCAAGATCCAGCCGGTCCACGGCCGTCTTGTCACGAAACCGCTTGGTGACGCCCTGAAGCAGGATGGCCGGATCGTTCATGGAGTTCGGTTCCGGGGATGGCCCCCCCACGCCGGGCCTCAGCTCGGGCGTGAAGGACGGGCACCTGCTGATCGTAACGTGGCCGCCCCTTCGGCCCCGAGCGGACCCACCCGTGTTATCGGACGACGAATCGATTGCATCCATTTATCCGGATGAATGGATATAATCCTCCGAGCGTGCCGGTTCGTCAAGGCGGCCCTGCACGGTCCGATCTGACTCTCACCCATGCCAAGCCTTTTCGCCCAGCATCTAGCCCGGCGTGTCCTCGTCTTTGACGGGGCGATGGGCACCTCCATTCACAAGTGCGATTGCGACCTGCACCGCGATTATCTCGGCAAGGAGAACTGCACCGAGATTCTCGTGCGGACGCGCCCGGATGTGATCGGCGGCATCCACGAGAGTTTTCTCGCGGCCGGCGCGGACGTGCTCGAAACGGACACGTTCGGCGCCAACAAGCTGGTCTTCGCCGAGTTCGATCTGGTCGATCAGACGCGCGCGATCAACCGGGAGGCGGCGGAGCTGGCGCGGGCCGCGGCCGCGAAGTGGAGCACGCCAGACAAGCCCCGCTTCGTCGCCGGTTCGATGGGGCCGGGCACGAAGCTGCTCACCCTGGGGCATACGACGTGGGACGAGATGCTCGATTCGTACACGGAGCAGGCGCGCGGCCTGCTTGCTGGCGGCGTGGACGTCTTCATCATCGAGACGTGCCAGGACATCCTCCAGGTCAAGTGCGCCATCAATGCGTGCCTGCGCGCGCTGGAGGAATCCGGCAGAACCACGGATGACGTGCCCGTCATGGTCTCGGTCACGATCGAGTCCACCGGCACGATGCTGCTGGGCACCGAGATTGCGGCCGCCGCTGAAGCGCTGCGCGGCTATCCGATCATCTCGCTGGGTCTCAACTGCGCGACAGGCCCCGTGGAGATGACGGAGCACGTGCAGTGGCTCGGCAGGCACTGGGAGAAGGCGGTCAGCGTGATTCCCAACGCGGGGCTGCCCGTGCTGCTCGACGGCAAGCCGGACTACCCCCTCAAGCCCGGCCCCTTCGTGGAATCCATGGTCCGGTTCATCGAGCACGACGGAGTCGGCATCGTCGGCGGGTGCTGCGGCACGACCCCGCAGCACATCCGGGCGCTGGCCGAGGCGGTGGAGTCCATCGAAAGCAGGCGAGGCTCGGCGCCGCGCACGTTCCCGAAGGACCCGGCGCGCCCCGGGTGCACTTCGTTGTACTCCGTCGCCGAGTTCCGGCAGGACAACTCGATCCTGATCGTCGGCGAACGGACCAACACCAACGGCTCGCGCCAGTTCAAGAATCTGCTGGCCGCGGAGGATTGGGATGGCCTGGTCTCGATGGGCAAGGAGCTGGTGCGCGACGGTTCGCATGTGCTGGATGTGTGCGTCGACTACGTAGGGCGGGACGGCGTCCGCGACATGACGGAGGTCGTGCGCCGCTTCGCGCGGCAGGTGAGCGCGCCCCTCATGATCGATTCCACGCAGGTGGATGTCATGGAGGCAGGACTCAAGCACGCACCGGGCAAGTGCATCATCAACTCGATGAACCTGGAGGACGGAGAGGAGAAGCTGGCCCGAATCTGCGCCCTCGCAAAGATTTACGGCGCCGCGGTGATCGCCGGCACGATCGACGAAGACCCCGTCGAGGCCATGGCCAAGACGGCCTCGCGCAAGCTCGCCATCGCCGAACGCATCTACGAGCTTGCGGTGCGCAAGTACGGCGTTCCGGCCCACGACCTGCTCTTCGACCCGCTCGTGCTGCCCATCACCACCGGCGTCGAGGCGGACAGGCGCCTGGCGCTGGAGACGATCGAGGGCATCCGTCTCATCGCGCGGCGTTTCCCCGAGTGCTCCACGTGCATCGGGCTGAGCAACGTGAGCTTCGGGCTGAAGCCCGCGGCACGGGTGGTCCTCAACAGTGTCTTTTTGCATGAGTGCGTGGAAGCGGGCCTTACCGGCGCCATCGTCCACGCGAGCAAAATCCTGCCGCGGAACAAGATCGAGGACCGCCTGTGGAACGCCGCTCTCGATCTGATCTACGACCGGCGGCGCGAAGGCGCCGGCGGTGATCCGCTCACGGCGTTCGTGGAGCTGTTCCCCGATGCGGCGTCGGGGGAGGGGGCGGAGGCGCGGAAGAAGCAGAGCCTCGCCGAGCTGTCCATCGAGGAGCGCCTCCGCCGGCACATCATCGACGGCGAGAAGCGCGACCTGCACAAACACCTCGATGAAGCCCTGGCCAAGTATGCGGCGCTCGACATCGTCAACGACCACCTGCTCGACGGGATGAAGACCGTGGGCGACCTCTTCGGACGGGGCGAGATGCAGTTGCCCTTCGTCCTGCAGAGCGCCGAAGTGATGAAAGCGGCGGTGGCCTACCTCCAGCCGCACATGCCGAAGGTCGGCGGCAAGAGCAAGGGCCGTATGGTGCTGGCGACCGTGCAGGGCGACGTGCACGACATCGGCAAGAACCTTGTGGACATCATCCTGAGCAACAACGGCTACGAGGTCGTGAACCTCGGGATCAAACAGCCGATCTCGAACATCCTGCGCGCGCTCGAGGAGCACAAGGCCGACGCCATCGGCCTCAGCGGGCTGCTCGTCAAGAGCGTGGGCGTGATGCGCGACAATCTGGAGGAGATCAACCGGCTGGGGCTGGATGTCCCCGTGATTCTCGGCGGCGCCGCCCTGACGCGCCAGTACGCCGAGGAAGACCTGCGCGCCGTATACCGCCCGACGTACTACGGCAAGGACGCCTTCGAGGGGCTTCGCTTCATGGACTGCCTTGCTTCAGGCTCGCTTGCGGTCATCGAGGAAGAGATCGGCTTGCGAACGCGCCAGAGGGCCGCGGCGGAGCAGAAGTTCGGCGCGCTGGCCGGCGGAAAGCTGGACAGAAACCGACGAGCGAACACCGAGCAAACCGAGGCCGCACGGGAGCGCGTGCGATCCGACGTCCGAAGGGACGTGGACGTGCCCTCGCCCCCATTCTGGGGCACGCGCGTGGTCGAAAGCGTGCCTCTGGATCGGGTCTACGCCTTCATCAACAAGGTCGCCCTCTACCGCGGCCAGTGGCAGTTCAAGAAGGGCCGCATGAGCGACGAGGACTTCGCAGAACAGGTGCACGAGGAGATCGAGCCGATCTTCGAGCGCCTCTGCCGCGTGTGCCGCGACGAGGACATCCTTCGCCCCAAGGTCGTGTACGGCTACTTCCCCTGCAACAGCGACGGCGACGACGTGGTGATCTACGATCCGAACGACCCGGCGGCCGGGCCGGAGGTGGCCCGCTTCACCTTCCCGCGCCAGTCCGATCGCAGGCGGCTGTGCATCGCCGACTTCTTCCGCCCCCTCGACTCCGACCGACGGGATGTGATCGCCATGCACTGCGTGACGGTCGGACACGAAGTCTCGCGCCGCGCGCGGGCACTCTTTGAAGCCAACCAATACCAGGAGTACCTGTACCTGCACGGCTTCGGCGTGGAGTGCGCGGAGGCACTGGCCGAACTCTGGCACAAGCGCATCCGTCAGGAGCTGGGAATCGCCGGCGAGGATTCGCCGAAGGTCCGTGAACTGTTCACCCAGCACTACCGCGGCTCGCGCTATTCCTTCGGCTACCCGGCCTGCCCGGACATGAGCGACCAGGAAATGCTCTTCGCGCTGCTCAAGCCCGACCGAATCGGCTGCTCGCTCACGGAAAACTGGCAGATCGAGCCGGAACAGAGCACGAGCGCGATCATCGTGCACCACCCCGAGGCGAAGTATTTCGCGGTCTGAATCGACGACCTCACGCGATTCGAGTCTGCGGGCCACCAAGATGCGCGTGGGCTGACGACTCCGGACAGCAACACACCGCCTGCCAAGCCCGATCAGCCGATGGCGGGAAAAGCTCCGGCGGCGAAATCCTGCTGTTGAACTTGGCACGAGGCACGTGTTTATTCAACACGAATGCCCACAGCGACAGCCGCCCGATGATCGTCAAGCCGGATCATTCCCGACTCGGCAGCATCGAGTGAAACGACCAACCGCGTCACCGGAGAGGAAAAAAGGGTCCCGCAAATACGCGGGACCCTTGTGTTCGGCGCCGGGACTGCCTGAGCACGTCCGTGTGTGCTTGGCGGAGAGACTCGGAGCGTGCCTCTACAACCAAACCATCCGTTCTTCCCGGCGCCTGAGGATCACGTCACGCCCCATGGTAGTGCGACATGCTCCACAATCTCAAGTCCGAATGCGTCCAGACCCGGAAGGTCTTTCGGGTGATTGGTCAGAAGCCGCAGTCGCGACAGACCCAGATCGCGCAGAATCTGGCCGCCGATGCCGAACTCGCGCAGGTGCATCGGTATGACGTTGGTCGGGTGTTCGGCCTGCTCAAGAGCGCCCGCCGAGGCCCCGCGCCGGAGCGCCGTCAGCCGCTGATGAATCGAGTCGCCGCTGCCCTCGGGACGCAGGTAGACCAGCGCGCCGCGGCCCTCGCGCCGGATGGCTCGCAGCGACTCGTGAAGCACGCGACTCGTCGGCCCCTCGGGCGACGAGTCCAGATCGTGGAAGATGTCGCCGAGGAAGTTGCGGCGGTGCATGCGCACGAGCGTCGGTTCCGGGCTGGGAATCACCACGCCCGCCGCGTCCAGCTTCCCCACCCCTCCGACCGTCAATGCCACGTGCGGCTGAGCATCAACGAGCGATTCATAGCCGATCAGATTGAACTCCCCGAACTCGGTGCGGATCGGCGTGCCGGACTCGGGCGGTATGCGACGGATCAATCGTTCCCGCTGCAACCGGTACGCGATGAGCTGGGCCACCGACGTCATTCGCCAACTGTGCGCGCGGCAGAGCGCCTCGAGGTCCGGCCGCCTTGCCATCTGGCCGTCCTCACGCACGATCTCGATGATGAGCGCCGCCGGTTTCAGACCCGCCAGGCGGCACAGGTCCACCGCGCCCTCCGTCTGGCCTGTCCGAACCAGCACACCCCCATCCCGCGCCCGCAACGGGTTGATGTGTCCCGGGCGGACGAAATCCTCGGGGCGTGATGCCGGGTCAATCGCCAACTGCACCGTCTTGCACCGGTCGAAGGCCGATACGCCCGTGCCCACGCCATGCTTCGGATGCCCGTCGATGGACACCGTGAAGGGAGTGCCCCGCACCGTCGTGTTCACGGGCGCCTGGGGTTCAAGCCCGAGCCGGTCGCAATCCTTGCTCGTGAGCGACAGGCAGAGGTACCCGCCCGCCATCCGGAGCATGAAGTTGATCTTCTCCGGCGTGGCGTGCTCCGCGGCCAGCACCAGATCGCCCTCGTTCTCGCGATCTTCATCATCCACGAGGATGATGAACTTGCCCGCTCGAAGATCGTCCAGGATTTCGGGAATGTCGCTCAGCACGCCCGAATCGTATCGGGAAGCCGCCGGCGGGTCGTTTCATCCGGGACGGCGGACGGGCGCGCGAACTCCTCGCCGCATAGTCTTTGGACATGCACGAAGCAGCGATGCACACGGCTCCGGGCGAACGGGAACGCAGCGAACATATTCGGTGGCTCCTGGAGCTGACCGCGATTCCAACGGCCGCGGGTCGCGAGCATCGCGTCATGGACTGGATTCGTCGCTGGGTCGCCGCCCGCCCGGATATCCGGTTGGAAAGCGACGCGGCCGGCAACATGGTTCTCAAACTTGCGGATGAAGCCCCGGCCGCGGACCCTCTTCTCTTCATCACCGCGCATCTGGATCATCCAGCGTTCGTCATCGATTCCTTCATCGGGGAAGGCACGGTCAACGCGGGCTTTCGCGGCGGCGTGCTTGATCCGTACTTCACCGGGGCCGGCGTGAGCTTCTACCCGGACGGGCAGACTCCGGTGCGAGGAAAGGTCATCGAATCGCGTGCCCGCGAGCCTTGGCGGCAATGCGTCATCGACCTCGCCGACCCCGCGCAAGCGGCCGCGTCGGGACTGAAGCCGGGCGACATGGGGCGATGGGACCTTCCCGACCCGGAGATCAGAGACGGACAACTGCACACGCACGCATGCGACGACCTGGCGGCTGTCGCGGCCGCGCTCGCCGCTCTTGACGTGGTGCGTGTGCGCTCGCCCAGGGCGCGCGTCCGGCTGCTCTTCACGCGAGCCGAGGAGGTCGGCTTCATCGGCGCGATCGCGGCGTGCCGGCGGGGCACAATGCCGAAGGGCAGCCGCGTCATCGCGCTGGAGAACTCGCGCAGTTTCCCGCTCGACTCTCCCATCGGCGGCGGCGTCATCATCCGCGTCGGCGACCGGCTCAGCACCTTCAGCCCTCGCCTGACGGGTGCCTGCGTGCGTGTCGCAGAGCTGCTCGCCAAGCAGCGATCCGATCCTGCCAATCCCTTCCGCTGGCAGCGCAAGCTCATGGCCGGCGGGGCGTGCGAGGCCAGTTGCTTCATGGCGCATGGCTACGAGTCCACCTGCATCTGCCTCCCGCTCGGCAACTACCACAACATGGCGGACCTCGAGCGGGTGCAGGCGGGACAGCCCGAAGCCGTCGCCGGCGCGAAGGTCGCGCATGAGTTCATCTCCATCGCGGACTTCACAGCCATGATCGATCTGCTCGCCGCCATTGGGACATCGGTGTTGGGGGAGGAGTCCTCGACAGCGCTGTTCGAAAAACTCTACGACCAGAGGGCCTTCGTGCTAGAGTGAATGGCCGGGCAGGGGGGTGCCCGTGGCGCAGGGCCTCGAGCGCCCTGCCGCGCTCCCGGTCCGTTGGATGACGAACGGAGCGAGGTCGTGCTCCGATCAGAACCGTGAGAAACTCGGGCGCCCCGTCGAATCCAGCGCCTGACGATGCGCACCGCCCCGATGAAGCTCGACCCGCACCATTACGAGCGCGCATTTGAAGAGTTTCTGCGCCGCAATCGCATTCCATATGTGTCGGTTCACGAAGCGCGCAAGGCGCTGACCCACGCACCTGCGCGCCGGGGACCGACCGAACAGGCTTCGCACACTCGGCCGGCGGATCCCATCGCCCTCAAGAACTTCGACTTTGTCGTGTACAGCCCGCGCCTCAATCTGCTCGTGGACGTCAAGGGACGCAGGCTGGCCGAGTCCCGATCCGGCACCGGTCGGCGCACGCCGATTCGTTCGCGGCTTCAGAACTGGGTCACGCGCGAGGACATCGACGCCCTTCGCGCCTGGCAGAGTCTCTTCGGCGAGGGCTTTCGCGCGGCATTCGTCTTCGCCTACTGGTGTCCAAGCCAGCCCCCCGATGGCGCGTTCCACCATGTGTTCCAGCACCGCAGCCGCTGGTACGCCTTGCGTTCGGTGGAACTTGATTCCTACGCCCGCGGCATGAAGGAGCGAAGCCCGCGCTGGGCGACCGTGGACGTTCCCGCCCGACGGTTCGACATGCTCGGTGAAGCTCTGTGCTCGCGCTGACGAGGGAACGCGCCTCTGCATCCCGCGTCCAATCGCGGGGCGCCCGCTCCGTCCTTTCGTCGATCTTTACATGTCGGGCCTCGCGGCTTATGGTCTGGTCATGAAGCACGCAACCTCAACGCCCCGCCTCGGCTTGCGAAAGGCCGCCATGCTGGCGGGACTCGTGGCGGGTTTCGCCTGCGCGGCATCGTCCGCGCAGATGGCGCTGGAGGATCCGGATTCGGCTGCAACGCAGATCGTCCGTCCGCCGAAGGTTGAGCCGCCCGGTCGCCCCCCGCTGCTCGCCTACTACCTCGTCGTTTTCGCGCTCGGGGGCGCCGTGGTGTTTGCCGCCGTCATGCCGAGCAAACGCACGCACCAGGACTGATCCCAGGAAGTCACGAGGGGTCGGCGCCGCCGGCTCCGCGTCGGACCAGGAGTCCAATCATGAAGCGAAGATCGTATGGCGGCCTTCTGGCCTTGAACGCCGTGCTGCTCGCGGCGCTGGGGTTCGTGGCATTCGCGCCGGGCGCCGCCGGGCAGGGTTCCGCCTCCAGGCGCCCGAGGGGGGAATACACGATGGTCGGCGGACTCGTTCAGGGTTTCTCCGAGAGCGCCATTTACGTGATCGACTCCACCAATCAGGAACTCATCGCGCTCCGCTGGGACAGGAGCACCAAGTCCCTCAAGGGAATCGGCTTCCGTGACCTCGCCGCCGATGCGCGCCGCAACGATGGGAGGCCCCGATGAACCCCGCATCTGACTCGGTTCGCTCGATCCGTCTTGACACGGGTGCCGCCGCGCTGTGGGCCAGCGCGTTCGTCATCATGGGCATGATCATCACCGCCGCCGCGCGGCTGGGCGTCGAGAACCAGGCGCTGGCCGACGTCTCGGAGGTCGCCGATCTCACGATCCTCACGACCCGCTCCGCCGACAACGAGGACGTTCTCTCCATCCTCGACCGGCGCGAAGAGCGCATCTACGTCTACGGCGTGGAACAGGGCCGCACCGTGGCGCTGTACCAGGTGCAGGACCTCAAGGAGCTGTTCATCCAGGCCCGCGCGGCCGCGGGCGGCGGTCCCCCCACCCGGACGCCCTGAACCGATCGCTCGCTTTGCGGACGCCCGCTATAGTGCGGCATCTTTCCGCGTCTGGACCCCAGCGGTGCGCCGGCTCACCGCCGGGAGCATCACCCCTTTGGCCGGCGACAAGCCGCGATCCGGTCGGGCGGAGGAGATCGGGCCTCCGCGTGGCGATCGTTGCGGCTTCTTCCAGCCAGCGCGGAACCCAGCTCCATGCCCATCCATGCCCTTCCCCAGTTCGAGGCCGACCTCGAACAGGACCGCCGCGAACGCGAGGAATACGAGCGCCTCAAGCCGCCGACCACCATCGTGGTGCGCTTCGGCGTGATGCGCCTCATCGGCGAGTATCCCTACGACGGACCTGCCAAGCCCGGCTGCGGCTCGAAGCTCGTGGCCCGGACCCATCGAGGCACCGAACTCGCCGAGATGCTCACGTCGACGTGTCCGAACTCGGGCTGCGGTCACTCGGTGTCCCGCAAACAGATCCTCGAATACATCCAGAACTCCGGCGGCGAGGACTATCCCTTCCACACCCAGGGCCGCATCCTTCGCGTCGCGACGATTGAAGACCTCAACGAGCAGCGCCGCCTCGATGGTCTGCGACGGGGCATGGTCCGCGCCGCGCAGGCCCGGGCGGATGATCTCAAACTTCCCATGGTGTTCGTCGAGGCCGAATCGATTCTCGGCGGCGAACGCGCCACGTTCTACTTCCGTTCCGAGGAGCGGGTCGACTTCCGTGAACTCGTCCACGTGCTCGCCCGGGAGTTCGGCACGCGCATCGAGCTGCGCCAGGTCGGCGCCCGCGACGAGGCCCGCCTCGTCGCCGACTACGAGCGCTGTGGCCAGCATTGCTGCTGCAGGCAGTTCCTCAAGGTGCTCAAGCCCGTGTCGATGAAGTCGGCGAAGGTGCAGAAGGCGACGCTTGATCCGCTCAAGATCAGCGGCCGCTGCGGTCGCCTCATGTGCTGCCTGCGCTACGAGGATCAGACCTACGACGAACTCCTCGCCCGCCTCCCCAAGCTGCGCAGCCGCGTCGGCACCACCGAAGGCCCCGGCATCGTCGTGGACCGCCAGATCCTCACGCAGCTCGTCCGAGTCCAACTCGAAGGGACCGAACGACAGATCGCCGTGCCGGTCGAGAACCTCATCGACCCGGAGGAAGCCGCGAGGATCGTGCAATCGAAGGCAACACCGCCCCCCGAGAACCCGCTGCGAGGCATGTCGCCGGACCGTGTCGCACGCAAGGTCGGCGAGGACGCTCAAAGCCGACAGGACGACTTCCGCCGGCGTTCACGCCGAGACGACAGCCCGGCGCCCGGTGCGCCGAGAGCTGAACGCCCCCGCGGCGGCCCGTCCCGACCTGAACGCGATGCACGGGAAGCGCGGAACCGCGAGGCACGGCGGAGCTGGGAGGAAGAAGGACGGCCCGAGCAGCGGGCATCGCGCCCGCCGCGGCAGCGACCGGGGCAAACAGAACCGGCTTCCGGATCGGACGCCGGCGCAGCGCCCGACACGCCTCCGCGCGATCATCCCGAACAGCGCGAATCTCAGGCGCCATCGTCCGGGCGCCCGCCCGCCGGGGATCGGCGACGGCGCAAGCGCCGTCGCCGGCGCGGCGGAGGCGGACACTCAAGCGGGCCGAGCGGCCCCGGTCCAAGCGGTCCGGACGGACCGCCCTCGCCTTCCGGGCAGTAACGCTATCGTTCCCGTCCTATGGCCGACGCAGCTTCCGGAGACATGTCGAGCGAACGCGGCGGACCAGGCCCCGGCTCCCGGCCGGCGCCGGGTCCGCATCACCACGAAGGCTCGATCAAGGAAACGCTTGTCTCGATCATCATCTCGCTGGCCATGGCGTTCATCGCCAAGAGCTACGTGGTTGAGGCGTTCGTGATTCCCACCGGCTCGATGGCGCCCACGCTCCTGGGCAAGCACATGCTCTTCCGATCGGACCAGACCGGCTACGAGTGGGCGGTCAATCCCTGGTACTACATCAACCAGAACGCGGACTTCCCCGCCCCGCTCCAGGGCGCCGACGACGCCAATCGCCCGTGGCCCGACCCGATGGTCACGGATCCGATGACGACCAGTCGATCCAACATCGAGTTCGCACCCGACCCGCGCACGATCCGCGAACGCGCCGGGTACACGCCGCCGCCGCAGGTCAAGCGTTTGCGCATGGGCGACCGGATTCTGGTGCACAAGTACCTCTACGAAGTCCTGCCGCCCCGACGGTGGGATGTCGTGGTCTTCAAGAACCCGGAGAACGCGACGCAGAACTTCATCAAGCGGCTCGTCGGCCTTGCCGGAGAGGAAATCTGGCTCGCCGACGGCGATGTCTTCGCCCGACCCGCCCCCCCTTCCGGTGCAGGCACCGATCCCGCGAAGGACGGATGGTTCATCGCGCGCAAACCCGATCGGATCCAGCGGGCGCTGTGGAGGACCATCTACAGCTCCGAATACTGCCCGCGCGAACCGGTCCGCGACGGGCGCAGGTGGTTCCACTCGCCCTGGTCCGGCGATGGATGGGCTTCGGAAGACCGCACCGAGTACCGCTGCGACAACCCCATCGCCTCGCGCCTGGAGTGGGATACCGTGAACTGGCCGATCACGGACCGCGTTCCCTACAACGAAGTGGCGTCACGCATCATGCCCGAGCGCCCGGCCTTCCCCGTCGCCGATCTGCGCATGCGCTGCGGCGTGCGTCCGGATTCCGAAGGTCTCAAGCTCAGCGCCACGATCTCCGCCCGGAATCACGAGTTCCAGGCCGCCATCGAGGACGGCCGCGCGATCGTCCGCATGCGCCCCGCCGGCGCATCGGAGTGGTCGCGCGAAGACTGGAGCCCGCTCCCGCGGCAAGCTCTTGCGCCCGGACGCGTCACCAACATCGAGTTCTGGCACGCGGATCAATCGCTGTCGCTCTGGATCGACGGTCGCAAGGTTGTGACCTCCACTTACGACTGGGGCCCCTCCGAGCGACTGCTGCACGTCACGGGCATGCCCGGCGACGATTACTTCGACGAGCCTTCGACCGCCCTCTCGCGCCCAGAGACCTATACCGGCGCCGCGCCGAAGCTGTGGTGGTCCTTCGACGGCGCACCCGTCACCTTGTATCGCGTGGGCCTCGACCGCGACCTGTACTACCAGCCGGTCGCCAGGGGCGACACGCCCGGCCTCGCGACGCACCCGGCGCGGCTTGCCCACCTCGGGCCGGACCAGTTCTTCGCCTGCGGCGACAACTCGCCGGCAAGCCAGGACGGGCGGCTGTGGAACCGGGTGGATCCGTGGGTGCAGGACATCGATTCGGAACTCGGGGTCGTGAACCGCAAGCTTCTGCTCGGTAAGGCGTTCTTCGTCTACTTCCCGTCGCCGTTCATGGTGAACGACCGGATCCCGGTGCCCGACTTCGGAAGCATGCGATTCATTCGATAGGGAGCGCGTCCAGCGGTACACGTATGCCGGATGCCGCGGGGGACGCCGCAGGCTCGCCTGCGTACGGCGGCCGTCGCCTCATCTTCCCAGCGCGATCCTCCGCGGCACATCGTCTCTGGGGATACGCCCCTCCCACTGCCGGTTCTCGTCGAGGTTCTTGATCGTGCATTCGCCGTCCTTGTTCTCGATCACCACCGCGTACCTCGCCGAGCATGCGCTCGCTTCCGCCAGCAGCTTGCCGACATTCCGCGTCGTCTTGTAGGTCCGACGCGCGTGCAACGGCGGAACCCCCCCGCTCGCGAGGTCATATCGATCCGCGTGCCACGGCTTGCGCGCTGCCGGATTCGGATCCCCCTTCCCAGGCGCCGGCCGCGACAGATATGCCTCGCTCTCCTTGCCCCGCCGCAGCGCCGCAACGAGCGGGATCACGTGCTCCTCGGCCTCGTCGTTCGCCGCGACCACGAACGCATCGGGCCGATACGGCATCGGCTGGGACAGTGCGCGGAGCATGTCCGCCCCGGTCGGAATCAGGCCCCGATCTTCGAGCAGATTGCCCAGCACGGCGTCGCCCATGCCGAACCCGCACGCCGGCGTCGGCGGCCCGCCGAACAGCTCGATGAGCTTGTCGTACCTCCCGCCGCCGGCGACCGCGCGCTCGCCTTCGGCGATCACTTCGAACACGAGACCCGTGTAGTAGGCGAGGCCGCGCACGATGGAAGGATTGAAACAAATCCATCCCGATTGGATAAGCTCCGAGGCGAACTTTGCGAGCGAGTCAAGAAGCTCGTCCACGTCGGCATCGGCCATGATGAGCGCCGGCGCATCATTCCTGTTATTGAACACCCTGGTACGGGGAAGGACTCGATCGAGCGTGCTTCTCTCGATCCCAAGATCGGCGAGCCTTCTTTCGATTGCGGCTTCATCCAGTCGTTCCAACTGATCGAGAACTCCCAACAGCGCGGCGTGTTTTTCCGCCGGGACGCCGGCGGCGCTCATGCGCTGCTCCACCATGCTTCGGTCGTTGATACAGACCTCCGCGCTGGTACTGGAGATCCCCACAGCATCCAGGAGGTTCACCAGGCAGGTCATGATCTCCGCGTCAACCGCAACCCGATTCTCTCCTCCGATCACATCCGCATTCCACTGCCAGAACTCCCGCAGCCGCCCCCTCTGCGGCCGCTCCGCACGGAAGAAGTTGCTCACGCAGAACCACTTCGTCGGCTGCGGCAGTTGCCGCGCGCGGGCCGCGTACATCCGCGCCAGCGTCGGCGTGAACTCCGGGCGCAACGCGAACGGCGGCCCCGCGCCCGGCTCGCCCCGTGCTGCGGCCGCGATCTGCTTGAGGTCCTCCGGGTCCTTCCCGCTGTACACGCCGAACATCTCGCCCAGGATTCCCTCGCCGCTCTTCACCGCGTACAGCTCGGCGTTCTCGAATGTCGGGCCGTCGATCTCCTCGAACCCGTGGCGCAGCGACACGCGCCGCCATGCATCGACGATGTACCGCCGGCGCAGCATGTCCGCGGGATAGAAGTCGCGCGTTCCCTTGGGCGCCTGGAAGGTCCGCTTCCCGCCGCTTCCCCCGCCTCCCCGATCATCCGACCCAACCCCGCTTCCCCCCTTTCCAACGCCTCCGGCGTCATCGCTTTCGCCGGGCGACCGGCGCACGCCCTGCCCAGCTCCGGCGCCGCGGACCGTTCCCCGATTTTCCTGTTCGCCGCTGGTCATGGGAGTTAGATTAGCCGCAGATCGCGCTGTGCGCCTCGCGGCGCCACCCTCGCGCGTCTCCAAACCCGCGGACAAGGCCCGTCATGCGCCTCTCCTCCATTCTCTCCATCGCGGCCATCTGCGGCCTGATCGCCGCCATGATCACCGGCGCACTGTACAAGCCCGCGCACGTGCTTCGGGATGCCTCCCGCGCTTCCGTGAGCGACGTCAAAGACGAACTCCGCGACCTTGCCCGAGCTGCCGCCTCCGACCCGCTCAGTCTGTACACCTGGATCACCATCGGGCAGAACTGCGCGCTCTTCACCGAACCTGCTGAAGCAATCGGCTGGTGGTCGAAGCGGACTTCCAGGTACGTGGTGGACGAGTTCTGCGGCACAGGCCTCGCCCTCTACTGGACGGGGTCCGCCCTCAACAATCATCGAAATCCCGAACTGGCCCGTGCAATGTGGGAACGTTCCCGCGCCGAGCTGGAGCGCTTCGTCGCCGAAAAGCCCGATCAAGCGACCTGGATGCACTGGAATCAGCTCGGCTGGGCAAGGTACCGCTGCGATGCGCCCGGCGAGGCGCTCGCCGCCTTCGATGTCGCCCGCGCCGGGCTTGTCGAGACGGATGCGCCGCCGTCACGCTGCTTTCCCGTGGCGCTGCGCCTCGCGGAGGGCTACCGCAATGTCGGAAGGCCGGACGTGAGCGTCCAGATTTACGCATATTGGGCCGGGCAACTGGAGGCCGGCGACGAGTCGTTCGCCACGGCCGCACGCTGGGGGGAGCTGGAGCGCTGGGTCGGCTACGTCTACCCCGAGAACCGCAACGAACCCGGCATCGGAAGCTCCCGACGTACCGAGCGCCGCATTGCCGCGTGGCACGAACTCGGGTGGGCGATGGCCTTCGTCGGTGATGCCTCCGGGGCGCTGGAAGCATGGCGCCACATCATTCCCCTCCAGGCCGAGATGGCGCAGGAAACGAATCATCGCCTCGATTGGTACAACCTCGCGCGGCTCCGCTCCCTCTGCGGCGAACATGCCCGGGCGCTGGACGACCTCGAGCGCGCCGTGGATCGCGGCTGGGATCATCACGAGTTGACAGAGCGTGATGAAGCCTTCACCGCCATCCGTGCCGAACCTCGATTCCAGTCGATACTGGAGCGCTGCCGTCTCCAGCAGCGCCGGGCGCGGGATCGCTTCCGCGAGCAGGCTGAAGACGCCGGCGGGCAGCCGCCCTCCGCCTCGCCCTGAACGCCGGGGCCGCGTGCCGTGCCGTACCATCCCGCCATGTTCGCGCTCGCCGACTCCTGGGTGCACGACATCAGCCCCTTCCTCTGGCGCATCTCCGGCGATTTCGGCATCCGCTGGTACGGGCTGGCGTATGTCGCCGGGTTCATCGCCGCCTGGCTGATGCTGCGCCGCATGAGCGCCAAGGGCCTGATTCTCATCCCGCGCGATGCCGCGAGCGACGTGGTGCTGGCCATCATCATCGGCACGCTGCTCGGCGGGCGGATCGGCTACGTCCTCATCTACCGCCCTTCGCTGCTGATGGAGTTCACTGCGGACCCTCCCTGGTGGGGCCTGCTCGCCATCAACAAGGGCGGCATGGCCAGCCACGGCGGCATGGTCGGCATCGTCATCGCGTGCTGGTGGTCCGCGCGCAGGCTGAAGATCCCCGTCCTGCACGTGATCGACTGCTTCTGCCTCACCGGTCCGGTGGGCGTCTTCTTCGGACGCATCGCCAACTTCATCAACGGCGAACTGCTCGGGCGCATCGCCTTCCGCCCGGGTGAGCCGGGCGCCTGGTGGGCCGTGAAGTTCCCCCAGGAGCTGGTCGAGCGCCGTCGCGAGCTGGAATCCGTCATGACGCGGCAGGACATCGGCCATCTCCACCAGTTGCTGCATCGCTACGCGCTGCCCCAAGAACTGGACATCCGCGGCGACGGCACGATCGACAATCTGGCCCCCGCCGCAGAGCGCATCGTTCAGCAGATCGAGGCGGGAAACACCGCGCTCAAGGCGGAAGTCGCGCCCCTGCTCAGCGCCCGCCACCCCTCGCAGCTTTATCAGGCGCTCGCCGAGGGCATCGTGGTGCTTGCGGTGCTGTGGTGGATCTGGCGCAAGCCGCGCCGCCCCGGCGTCATCCTGGCGTGGTTCGGAATCGTGTACGGCCTTGGTCGGATCATCACCGAGTTCTGGCGGCTGCCGGATGCACAGTTCATCCATGACGGCGCCACCGGGCGCATCGCCGGGCTGAGCCGGGGTCAATGGATGTCCGCGCTCATGGTCGTCATCGGCGCGGGGCTGCTCGCCTGGATTGTCCGCACGCGGCGCGGCACGCCCCTGGGCGGCTGGGCGACGCGCACGGCTCGCCCCCCGCTCGCTACGCCCCCACCAGCTCGTTGAGCGCCTTGGTCAGATCGCCCTCGTTCGTCATGCCGACGAACTTCTTGCGCACCTCGCCGTTCTTGAAGATCAACACGGTGGGGATCGCCGAAATCTGGTACTTGAAGCTCACCTGCTGGTGCTTTTCCACGTCCACTTTCCCGATCTTCGCCTTCCCCGCGAACTGAGTGGCAAGGCGGTCGATCGTCGGCGCCAGCGCGCGGCACGGCATGCACCATTCCGCCCAGAAGTCCACGAGCACGGGCTTGTCGGACTTCAGTACCTCGGTCTCGAAATCGGAGTCTGTGAACTGTTGAACGCCTGCGCCCGCCATGAGTCATTCTCCGTGCATTCCGGCCCGCGACACCCGGGGTCGCCGGTCCACCGAGTCTATCGACCCGGCGAGAGCCGGACCAATTCAACCAACGACTGTCACGCCGGGTCTATTCCCGCCCGCTCTCCGGCCCTTGGGCGAGGGCGGCCGCGGCCGTCCGCAGCGCCGCGACATGCGCCGCGACGTCATGCACGCGGAACAGACGCACACCCCGTATGAACTGCATCACCGCGATCGCGATCGATCCCGCCAGCCTCCTGCGCGGCTCGGCTTCGCCCGTGACGGCGCCGATGAAGCTCTTGCGGCTCGCGGCGCACAGCAGCGGGTACCCCAGCGATGCCAGCTCGCGCGCACGGGCCAGCAGCTCGTAGTTCTGCGCCACGCTCTTGCCGAATCCCAGCCCCGGGTCCAGCACGATCGCGGCGCGATCCACGCCCGCTTCGAGCGCCGCGCCTGCGCGCCGCGAGAGAAAGTCACGCACCGCCGCGACCACTCCACCGACGTACTCCGGATCACGTGCATGCGCGTGCGAGTAGGCATCGGACTCCGGCGGGACTCTCCTGTGCATCAGGATGATCCCGCACCCGCGCGCCGCCGCGACGCGAAACGTGCCTCCGGAACTCTCCTCTCCCGCAGAGACGTCATTGATCGCATCGGCGCCCGCGTCCAGCGCGGCAAGCGCCACTTCCTCCAGCGTGGTATCGACGCACAACGGCGCGTTGCACCCGCTCTCGCGCAGTGCGCGGATCACGGGCAGCACGCGCCGAATCTGCTCGTCAGCCGCGACGCGCAGCGCGCCGGGGCGGGTGGACTCTCCCCCGATATCGATCATGGCGGCGCCCTCATCCAGCATTCGCCGCGCGGCATCCGCCGCAGCGGCGGCGTCCGCGTAGGCTCCGCCATCGGAAAAACTGTCCGGCGTGACATTCAGAATGCCGATGACCGCCGCGCGATCCAGCGTCAGCTCGCGCCGCCCAGAGGCACCCCGGAAAGACCAGCACGCCGTCACGCCCCGGCCCTCGCTCACGGCCCAGTCCCGGCGTTGCGCCGCGCCTCCGACACCGCAAGCGCCAGCTTGAGCACATCCGCGGGTATGAAGACGCCCGCGTGCGCCGCGCCCTCGCGCAACGCCAAGCCTGCTCCGATCGGCGCGATCTCCTGCGGCAGCTCGACATCCCGCAGTATCATTCCGAGCAGCGGCGTCAGAGGCGCAACGCTGAAGATCACGTACGCATCCGAGGGGCGCGGCAGCATGCCCGCGAGCTGCTGCACGGATCGATCCGCACTGATCGACTCTCCCTCGTCCGCCGCGCCCAGCGCCTTGCCCATCAGCTCATCGTCGCGAACCGTCATCACCACGGCCCGCCCGGGGATGACCGCGAGCATGCCCCGCGCCACGGGCAGCGGTCCGAAGAGCGCGGGCATCACCGGCGTGTTCGGGTCCGGACCCGCGATCGACCAGTGATCCACCGCCACGCCGCGGACCCGCGCCGCCTCGGCGGAATACGCCGTGCGCCGCTCCGGCGAATCGGCGCGCTGCAGCGCCGCGCGGAACGCATCTCTGAATCCGGACTGCGTGCCATCGCCGGACTCCCGCAGATTCCACGACGAGACGCACCGGCCAAGCAGCCCCGTCATCGGCAGCGTTCCCTGGGCATACGCGGCAACGGCGCCCGACTCGACCTCCTGCGATTCCGTCATTGCGCGCACGGCGCTCGCGAGCCACCGCAGACCGGTGGTGTCGCTCGCGTCCGCCGCGTTCTCGGCTTCCGTCACCGCGTCGCGCAGCAGCGCGCGCATCGCATCGTTGGACAGGCGGGCCGCGATCGCAAAGACGAACCGCCCGCCGGGCAGCCCGGTGAGCAGCGGGCCGGATGCCCGAGCACCCGAGCATAGCCGCTCGAACTCCGACCCCGCCTCGAACGCGAACGCCGCCTCGAGCCGCAAGCCCGCTGCGCTGGCACCGGCGCCGATCGTGACGCAACGAACATGCTCGGCTATGCGCTCCAGCGCCGGGACGGCCTCCGCGTACCATTCGCGCACGCCCTCGATCGGCGCTCCCGAATCGTCCGTCACCGGCGCCGCGCCCAGCCAAGTCCGCAGAAGCTCGCCCGCTTTGTCGCCGCGCGCCATCAGCATGATCGGCGCCCGCTCCGCGATCTCAGCGCCCCTCGGCCCAAGCGCCCTTTCATGCGCCGAGGACCGCCCCGGGTCCGGCGCAAAGGTCTTGAGCACCGCTTCTTCGGTCGCAACTCCGACCAGGCCGCCGTCGAACTTCCGCGCGAAATACGCCACGCCGTTGTATTGAAACGGGCGGGTGCCCTCGCCCGGCTCCTTCACGCCGAGGCTCCGCAGCAGCACATCTCCGTCCAAGCATGGCAGCAGCGCCACCGCGCGATCGATATCGAACGCAACTTCGCTCGCCGGCCAGACAATCGCCAAGCCGCCGTCGAAATCCAGTCCTTCACGAAGGCCCATGATCGCCGCCGCCTGAGAGAGCGAACTGATGTCCGTCAAACCCAGCGCCGCCGTCAACTTCGCTCCCTCGCGGTCCAGCCGGGACAGCTCGGGCACAATGAGCGCGGCCGCGGCGTCTTCCGGCACGCGGTCCAGAATCGCGGGCAGTTCCGCCCGCGCGGCGCCGCCCATGCAGAGCAGCACCGTCGCATGCGCCCGGCGCGCCCAGCCGGATCGTCCCATCCGCCGCGCGGCATCCATCATCTTCATAACCGCAGTATATGACCGCTTCGGCTCTGTCCGACCGGCGCGCGTCAGCCGATACTCTGGGTGCCATGCAGCGGATTCTCGCCACGCTCCTTGCCGGACGATCCCTCACGCGCGACGAAGCCGCCCGTGCTTTCGAGCTGATCCTCACGGGCCAAGCCAACGAGTCGCAGGTCGCGGCCATGCTGGCGCTGCTGCAGGTCAAGGGCGTCGTGCTCGACGAACTCGTCGGCGGCGCCCGCACGATGCGCGCCCATGTCACACCCGTTCCGATCCCGGCGCATCGCGAAGCGGACATCCGCCCGGGCCTGATCGACACCTGCGGCACCGGGGGAGCGCCCAAGACCTTCAACATCTCGACCGCGGCAGCGATCGTGGCCGCGGCCGCCGGCAAGAGCTGCTCGCCGCGCATCCGCGTTGCCAAGCACGGGGGTCGTTCACGGACCGGGCGCGGCTCGGCCGAGGTGCTGGCGGCGCTGGGAGTCAACATCGACGCATCCCCCGAGGTGCAGGCGCGGTGCCTCGATGAGGCGGGAGTGTGCTTCAGCTTCGCCGTCCATCACCATCCGGCCATGAAGTTCGCCGCCGGCCCGCGCAAGAGCCTCGGGTTCCCCACCGTGTTCAACCTGCTCGGGCCGCTGTGCAACCCGGCGGGTGCGCGCCGGCAGCTCATGGGCGTGTACACGCGCGACGCCGTGGAACTCGTCGCCCGCGCGCTGCTGGAGCTGGGCGCCGAAGAGGCGATGGTCGTCCACGGCATGGACGGCATGGACGAAATCACCACGCTTGACCGAACCCTGGTGGCGCACGTGGCCGGCGGGGGAGTGACGCTCCATGAGATCGACGCACGCACACTCGGCATAACCCGTCCGGACCGCTCGGCGCTGGAGGCATCGACGATCGAGGAATCCGCGAACGTCATGCGGCGCGTGCTCGCCGGCGAGCCGGGTCCGGCGCGCGACATCGTCGCGCTGAATGCGGGGGCCGCGCTCGTCGTGGGCGGCGCGGCGCGCGACCTGGGCGGGGGAATGCGCCTTGCGCTCGACGCGCTGGACCGCGGTGAAGCGCAGCGCACGCTGGACGAGCTGCGAATCTGGTCAAATCGGGCTTGAGCCGTCCGGCGGAAACGCGATCACCTCCGCGAAAAAGCAGCGGGCCGGCGCTTCCGCCGGCCCGCTGGATGGGTCCGTCTGATTCAGCCGGACACCGGGCTTACTCGCCCGTACCCGGAGCGCCCGTCGCCGGTGCGGCGGGCTGTCCGAAGGGGATGAACCCGCCGAAGTTCATGGAACCGAAGTCGTTGGTGTTGTAGATGAAGCTGGCGTCCAGCGCCTTGTCGATGCGGAGCTTCGCTTCCGAGAGGTGCGCCAGCGTGTAGGGATCGAGGCGCGATGCGGCGGAGCCTTCGGTGAGATCGCCGATCTTCTTCTGCAGCTCGCGCAGCTTGAATGTCGAGAGATTCGCCACCGGCTTGGCGGCCGCCCCGGTCAGACCGCCGGGCATGGCCAGATCGATAAGCCGTTCCAGATGCTCGCGCTGCAGGTTGCGCCGCAGCGACGAGATCATGGGCTGGCGGGCCGAATAGCGCGTGTCCGACTTGGAATCCAGTTCCGACCAGACCGCGTCCGAGACGGTGAAGAGCACCTCGGGAAGCGTGATCATGTCCTCGCCGGCGGGCACGCGGAACTCGTTGTCATACACGCGCTGGAGCGTCTGCGGGTTCATGAGCATGGTCAGCGCCGATGCCTGGATACCCAGAATCTGGTTGTGCACCGGCCACGTCGGGTCTTCCATGGCGCTCCCGCCGCCGTCGAACCACTTGTCCACCGTCATGTACCGAAGCATCTCCGGCGTCAGGCCGAATGCCTCGTCGCGGAATGCGTTCTCGATGACGAAGGCGAGGGCCTCGCGCTGCGTCGCGGCGGGAACGACGGTGATCGGCGGACGGGCATTGGGGTCGCCCTTGCGATCGCGGGTGATGTAGGCGCCGCCGATGAACCGGCTGATCGTCGAAAGCGCCCCCATCTGCTGGCCGAGCGTGATGCCGTAGCCGCGCCGCGCCCGCGCCCACGATTCGCCGTCCTTCACGAACTTGTCCAGCAGGCGACTCCGGATGTCCTGCGCGAGGGCCATCTGGGTCTTGGCGTAATCAAGCGGGTTGGCAGACATGTCGTAGCGCCGTGCCAGCGGATCGGGACCGGAAGTGTCCTCATCCGTCGCGTACACCAGCTCCGGCTCGGCCACGCGCTTGAGGACTTCCTTGGTGTCCCCGAAGGTGTAGCCGTACTCGATGGCCCACATGTCATAGGGGCCGATGTCGATGGGCTGGTGGTCGCCCTGGATCCGGTTCGGGTCCATGTTGATGTTCACCGGCGCATAGTCCATCACCGATGCGCACCACGTCTTCTTGCCCTTCATCTCCTCGGAGTTGATCTGGGCCAGCGTGTACACGGAAGAAGCCCGGAAGTTGTGACGAAGACCCAGCGTGTGGCCGACTTCGTGGGCCACAAGGTGCGCCAGAGCCGGACCCATGAACCACTCCGGCACGCCGTCGATCGTGTCACCCTGGTCCTTCTTGTCGTCCTTCTTGTCGCCCTTGTCCGGTTCGTCGGCGCCGTTGACCGGCTCCGCCGCCAGCGCGTCGGCGATCTCCAGGTGCATGCGCATCAGCGCCATGTTGAAGGCCATGCCCTTGGAGGCCATGCACATGCCGTTGAGCTGCGAGACGCGCCCCACCAGCCCGTCGTACTCCTCATCGCCGATGAAGGGCGTATCCACGTTCGCCATCGGGAACCCGCCGAACCGATCGATGCCCCGCTGGGCCTGCCTCGCGGCACGCGCGGCCAGGAAGTCCTCGGCCTGCGCCGGCGAGCGCAGCCGCACGCGCGGATCCCACTGCGGGTTCTTCTCGAGCCACGCCAGCGTGTCCGGCCCGAAGCCCTCCAGCGCCATCTCCGGCAGCAGCTCGTTGATCTGGTACCAGAAGACGCGGATCCAGCCGTCAGTGAGAACGATGTCCGCATCCTTGATCTCGCCCGTCATCGGGTGCACGCGCGAGGGGCCGATGGCCGTCGAAATGTCATTGCTCAGCCAGCGGATGAAGTTGTAGCGCACATCCTCGGGGTCCTTGTCCATGTGGGCCCCGGTTTCCTTGTCCTGGTAGTACACCTCGATGGCGTCCTTGATGCCGCACTGCTCGAACGCCTTGTTCCACTGGAGAATGCCGTCCTTCACGAACCGGCGATACCGCACCGGCACCGTGTGGTCGATGTAGAACACGATCGGGTTCTTCGGCGGCGAAAGCTTCAGCGACGGATCCGCCTTCTCGATATGCCACCGGTTGATGTACCGGATCCACTTGTCCACGTTGTTGTACTTGCCGAGATCGACGAAGTTCGTCACGAAGTACCCCACGCGCTCGTCCGCCACGCGCGGCTTGTAGCTCGGGTTCTCCTTCATCTCGGAGATCGAATAGTGGAAGGTCTTCATCACGCCGTTGCCGCTCGGCGCAGTGATCGAAATCTCGACGTTCTCCGGGAACGCCTTGGCGGACTCGATCGTCGCCAGGTTCGACCGGATGCCGCTCGCCAGACCGCCGTAGAACTTCTCCGCCTGGCCCACCAGCAGCGCATCCATGTCGATCACCGGTCCGCCCCCAGGCCCCATGCACACGATCGGAACGTCCAGCACCACGCGGTCCGTGTAGTGCCGCGCGATCGCGTCCTTCGACGCCTGATCACCCGTCGAGCGGTACGCGAGATTCGGCTCCATCAGCGCCAGCCGCTTGTCGATCCGCTTCCAGTACACGTACATGTCCCCGGCCTGCAGACCCGCCCACTGGTCCCCGGTGGGAATCGTCAGGGCGATGAACAGCTTCTGACGGTCGAAGTTCCGCGGCAGCTCGGCCAGCATCTGCCCGTCCTTCTCGCGGACGTACAGCGTGTAGAGCGAAGCCGCTCCATCGGCGGTCGAAACCACCTTGGTGTAGTCCTTCGACACCTCGGCAAAGGGGGGGAAGTCCGGCTGGTCCTGCTTGTCCTGGGCGGTTGCGGTCGTGCCGGCGATCAGCGCGACAATGGTCGCGCCGGCGCCCATGACCAGACGTCGACGGGAGGGTTCGGTTGCCATGACGCTCTCCTGGAAATGGAATCAGTTCTCGCTGGTGCGGGCGTCCCGCCTCACCCGGCGGAGCGTCCTGACACTCACTTCAACACGGAACTTGCCTTCAAGTCCCGGCATCGCGGGCATGCGGTACCGGCGTCCGGCCCGTCTCCCGATGCCTTCGGCCTCCGCCGGGAGCGCGGACCGGGTTCGTTTATACCACTCCGATCCTCATGGAATGCGGGGGTTCGGGCCGCCGACCGTCGAATCGCCAACTTTTCTCGGCGTGCCTCCTCGCGGCACGCCCCGAGCCTGCGACCTTCCGCCTCCGATCACGCTGCTCGGGTCATCCACAGCAGCAGAAGCGTCAGGCCCACGAACGCCACACCGGCCGCCTGAAACGGCCGGTCATGCACCGCCAGCTCCGTCGGATCGTCGTACTGACCCCGCTCAATGACCACGATGCAACGGAACAGGGCGTACGTCACCGGGATCACCGTCAGCCACTGCAGGTTGAACCCCAGCACCGCCGCCGGCGCCTCAAGCTGTACGTAGAACGCGTAGGTCATCAGCGTGACGACCCCCGTCACCACGACCGACATCTGCAGCAGCACATCCGTGTAGAACGCCTGAACGCGGCGGTGCTCCACCGCCCGGGAGCTGTCGGCGTCGTCATCCGGGTCCGCCAGAGTCCGCCGCTCCCCCAACCGCTTCCCGAACGCAAGAAACATCGAAAGGAAGAACACGACATTCAGCAGCCAGACCGAGGGTTCAATCGCCGCCGCCGCGCAGCCCCCCATCACCCGCAGCACGAACCCCAGCGAAAGCGACATCACGTCCGCGATCACCCTGTGCTTGAGCGCGAACGAGTACAGCCCGACGTTCCCCACGTACAGCAGGACCGTCGCGCCCGTCCAGGCTGCTCGCTCCGCGCCCATCGGAATCAGCCCGGCAACAGCGCCCGCCGCCATCACGAACAGCACCAGGGCGAACGCCTGCGCCTGCCCGACCGACACATGCCCCGCGGCCAGCGGTCTGCGGCACTTCCTCGGATGCGCCCGGTCCGCTTCCCGATCAAAAAGATCGTTGACGACGTAACAGCCGGAAGATGCGAACGCGAACGCCGCCGCTGCGATCACCGCGGCCAGCCCGATCTCGAGCGTCGATCTCCCCGACGCCGTCGCTTCGCGCAGGCCGTAGAAAGGCCCCACCAGGACGAACGCCGATTTCGCCCACTGCGAGGGGCGGGCAAGTCGCAGCAACGACCACCACAGGCGAGGCCGCACCCCGGCGGATCCACCGGCCTCGCCGCCTGCGGGCACTTCATGTCCGGGTCTGCGTTCCATCCGGAGGTGGCGTGAAGGTACCGGGAGCAACGAAACTGAGCGAGCGAACGAGGGCTTCGAGGTTCGGCCGCAAGGCGCACGCCCGACATCCGGTCGATAGCAACAGCGGCCGCTCCCTCGCCCGATCAGCCTCCGCGACACGAATCGGAGATTTCCCGCGTTGACTTCCGCGGAACCACCCCCCTGCAGACCGAGAAGGTGGCTTTGGCCCCTGCTGGTGCTCATCGCGCTGCACGGGCTGCTCGTGTGGCCCGGCGTCGCCCTGGAGGCTCGCCGTCCTCTCGTGCCCGAAGGAGAACGGAACCGCAACCTCGCCTATCCGGGCGAGGCCAAGGATCAGGACAACTACCACCTCCCCGTCATCCGGGACATGGTCCGCCAGTGGCCGCGCGTCAACCTCCGCAGCTACGAATCGGCGACGTCGCCCGGCTACCACCTCCTGCTGGCGGGAGTCGCGCGCGCCTCGGGCGGCGTCGAGCACAAGCTGCCCATGCTCATCATCAACGCTCTTGTCGGGCTGGGCGCGCTCATCGCCGTCTGGTTCGGCTGCCTTCGATGGGTCGCACCCTGGCCTGCGGTGGCGCTGGCGGTGCCCCTGCTGGGAAGCTCTTACTTCCTCGGGGCGTGCATCTGGATCACGACGGACAACGCGGCGCTGCTCCTGATCGCACTTGCGATGAACTGCGTGCTGGCCGAGCGCTGGACGCGGACGCGCGGACTTCTCTCGGGACTCTTCGCTTTCGGCGCCGTCGCGGTGCGGCAAGTGAGCATCTGGCTGGCGGCGCCGGTCGTCCTGATGGGCTTGCTGGCGAGTCCGGCAGCGGGGATCGTGGAGCGGATCGTTCCGGAATTGCGAACGCGCACCGACAGGATTTCCCCTCGATGGTCAAATCTGCTTGTCGGCGCCGGCGCTGCGATGATGCCGATCGTGCTGCTCGGCGTGCTCGCGTGGCACTGGGGCGGACTCATCCCTGCGTCCGAGGCCATGCGTGCCAAGCACGGGCAGGGATGGAACCCCGCGGCCATCCCGTTCTGTCTCTCGCTGTGCGCCGCGTACGGGGTGTTCTTTCTCGGCGGCGCGTGGGGTGAAATACGGCGCCTGACGCCGCGCGATGCGGGGCTGTGGATTGCGGGCGCGATCGGACTCGGATGCGCCGTCCTCTTTGAAACAGGCTGGGAGCTGAAGACGCGCGACTACGGCTGGCTGTGGCGCGGCCTGGTCAAGCCCTGCGGCGACGTCGCCGGGCGCTCGGTGGTGCTGCTGGTCCTCGCGCCCTGCGGCGCTGCGCTGCTGCTGCTGCTGCACCGCGCCGCGGTCCGGCGCGGCCGGGGCCTGCCCGCCACGGTGCTCCTGCTCTCGCTGCTGGGCTGGCTTCTGGCCCAGTCGTTCAACACGATGGCATGGCAGCGCTACTTCGAGTGCACGGTGCTTCTCGGGCTGGCATGGCTGGGCGCCATGGCGACGGGCGCGGAGCGGTCCGAGCGCAGCGTTTCATCCCTTGCCCCGCGATGGCTCGGTCCGCTGCTGCTCGGTGCGCTGCAACTGAGCGCAGCCGGAGCGACGCTCGGCCGCGAAGTGGCGCGCACGATGCTCCCCTGATCCGATGCATCACCCGACCGCGGCGCGGTCTTCAGCGCACCGCGCGGCTCGGCAGCACAGGCTCGCGCCCGACCGAATAGTGCGCGAATCCCAGTCGCTCCATCAGCTCGCGGCTGTACAGGTTGCGCCCGTCGAAGATCAGCGGCGTGCGCATCTTGGCCTTCACGCGGTCGAAATCCGGCTGCTTGAACTCGTCCCAGTCCGTCGAAACGATCAGCGCGTCGGCGCCGCTGAGCACCCCGTACATGTCGTTGCTCAACTCGAACTTGCCTGGGTTCTCGCGCTCGACGTTCTGGGAAGCCACCGGGTCGAACCCGCGCACGATCGCACCGGCCTCCTTCGCCCAGTTCATCAGCGTGATCGCCGGGGCCTCGCGGATGTCGTCCGTCTGGGGCTTGAAGGCCATGCCCCAGAACGCCAGCACCTTCCCGCGGAGGCCGCCTTCATCCGCGAAGTGCGCCTTGATCTTCTCGAAGAACACCTTCCGCTGGCGCTGATTGACGTCGTGCACCGCCTGCGAGAGCGGCGTATCAATCCCCGCCTTGCGCCCCATCATGATGCACGCCAGCGTGTCCTTCGGGAAGCACGAGCCGCCGTATCCCAGCCCGGGATACAGGAACTGGTGGTTGATCCGCTTGTCGGCGCACATTCCCTCGCGCACGCGGTTGATGTTGGCCCCGTACGCCTCGCACAGGTTCGCCATCTCGTTGATGAACGAGATCTTCGTCGCCAGGAAGTTGTTCGACGCGTACTTGACCATCTCCGCCGACAGCACGTCCATCACGATGATCGGATGCCCCTGCCGTACGAACGGCGCGTACAGCTCGCGCATCATCTCGCCCGTGCGCTCGTCCTCCACCCCCACCACCACCCGATCCGGGTACTGGAAGTCCTTGATCGCCGCGCCTTCCTTCAGGAACTCCGGGTTGTCCGCCACCGCGAAGGGAATGTCCCCGACGATCTTGCGGATCCGCTCCTTGACCGCGAACGTCGTCCCCACCGGCACGGTGCTCTTGACCACCACGATCTTCGGGTCCTGCCGCGGCCCCAGCGCCTTGATCACGCGCCCGATATCGTCCGCCGCGGACCATACGTACGACATGTCCGTTTCGCCGTTCTTGCCCGTCGGCGTGCCCACGCAGATGAACACCATCTCCGCGTCGCGGTAGGCCTCCTCGATGTTCGTCGTGAAGTGCAGCCGGCCGGCGCGGACATTGCGGTCCATCAGCTCGGTCAGCCCCGGCTCGTAGATCGGGCAGCCGCCTTTGCGGAGCACGTCGATCTTCCGGGCATCGACGTCCAGACAGATCACGTCGTTTCCGGTATTCGCAAAGCACACGCCGGTGACCAGCCCGACGTATCCCGTTCCGACCATCGTCAGTCGCATCGAGGAATCTCCTCCGGGGGACGAGCCTTCGAGGCCCCACACACCGCCGCTTGGCACAAGGGGCAAAAGGATAGCCCAGACGAACCGCGCCTCCGCCCTCTATTTCGTCATGCTCAGGCTAATAGTTCGGCGTCGGCGCCCGAAACGTGGACATATCGATCGACCGGAACCAATCGATAGTGCGTCTCAAACCCTCCTCCAGCGGCACCTTCGGCTCCCAGCCGAGCCTCGCCCGCGCCAGGGAAATGTCCGGCTGCCGTTGGGTAGGGTCGTCCGCCGGGAGGGGACGCTTCACCAGCTTCGACTTCGTTCCGGTCAGCCGGATCACCAGCTCCGCAAGCTCTCGGATCGTGAACTCCGTCGGGTTGCCGAGATTCACCGGCCCCGTGAAGTCGTCCGGCGCGTTCATCATCCGGATCATCCCTTCGATCAGGTCGTCGCGGTAGCAGAACGAGCGCGTCTGCGACCCTTCGCCGAAGATGGTGATGTCTTCGCCGCGCAGCGCCTGGCGGATGAAGTTCGATACCACCCGGCCGTCGAACGGGTGCATCCGCGGCCCGTACGTATTGAAGATCCGCACGATCCGGATGTTGACCCCGTTCATCCGGTGATAGTCCATGAACAGCGTTTCGGCGGCGCGCTTGCCCTCGTCGTAGCACGCCCGAGGCCCCAGCGTGTTCACCGAGCCGCGGTAGCTCTCCGGCTGCGGATGCACCTCGGGATCGCCGTACACCTCCGACGTGGAGGCCTGCAGCACCTTCGCCCGGCAGCGCTTTGCCAGCCCCAGGCAGTTGATCGCCCCCATCACCGACGTCTTCATGGTCTTGACCGGGTTGTACTGGTAGTGCCCCGGCGCCGCGGGGCAGGCCAGGTTGTAGATCTCGTCCACCTCGAGCCACATCGGCAGCACCACGTCATGGCGGATCAGCTCGAAGTTGTGCCGGTCCAGCAGGTGCTCGATGTTGGACTTCTGCGACGTGAAGAAGTTGTCGAGGCAGATCACGTCGTGCCCCTGCTCGACCAGCCGCTCGCACAGGTGAGAGCCGAGAAACCCGGCGCCGCCCGTCACCAGAATCCGCTTCAGTGTGGACACGTCTTCAAACTCCACCGCCTCCCGCCGAACTGAAAGGGCCGTATCGTAGCCGATGGATGCATCGACCCGTCCCCGGCACGACCCCAGCGCCTCCGTTGCTGGTTCCCGGTTTTGCCGGACCGATAAGAGGGAGTGCCGGCGCGAACGCCGGCGGCGACGGCATCCGGATTCAGCGCCATGAAGCGGCCGAACTTCTTCGTCATCGGGGCCTACAAGTCGGCCACCACCAGCCTGTGCGACCTGATCGCGCAGCACCCGGACGTCTTTTTCAGCGTGCCCAAGGAGCCGCAGTTCTTCTCCTACCCGCACAAGTACAAGCTGGGCTACGAGTGGTACGAATCGCTCTTCGCGAAGGCCGACGGCTTCAAGGCCGTGGGCGAGGGCAGCACCAGCTACAGCATGACCGGCACCTATCCGCACACGCCGCGACGCATCCATGAATACGCGCCGGACGCGCGGATCATCTACATCGTCCGCGAGCCGCTGGCGCGGCTCGAGTCCGCCTTCATCCACTCCCGCAGTCTCGGCTGGAAGATGCCCGCCGAGTTCGGGGCCGCCTTGCGCGAGCGCCCCGAGTTCATCGACTCCGCCAAATACTGGAGCCAGGTCCAGGCCTACAAGCAGTTCTTCCCCGATTCGCGCATCCTCGTGCTCTTCTTCGAGGACTTCTCCTCCGACGAAGCCGGCGTGACTCGGCGCTGCTTCGAGTTCCTCGGCCTCAATCCCGACGCGCGCCTGCGCGACCCGGCTACCGCCCGCAACGTCTGGCAGGGGAAGCGCGAGGACGGCGCCATCCTTCACACGCTCCGCCACGTTCCCCTCTACGACCGCATCCGCGACGCCATCCCCTTCGCCCTGCGCCGAAGAGTCAAGAAACTCTTCACGCGCGAAATCGTCGCCCGTCCGCAGTGGGATTCCGTCACTCTTTCCTGGGTCCGCGCCGAGATCAGCGCGGACATCGCCCAGTTCCTTCGCTACACCGGCAGGCCCGCCGACTACTGGACCCTCCAGCCCGCTCCCGCCGGAACGTTCGTCTCCGGCTGAGGCTTGCCCCCCGCGGTCCGCTCATCCTTCGCGCCGGCACAGCACGATTTCCAGGTTCGGCGATCGCTTGACCGTCGCCAGCAGCACGTGTTCGGGAACCCACTGCACGCCCGCCCCCACTGCCGCCAGCGCGCTCTGCAAGCCGCGCATCTTCGCCGTCAGCCGCAGCGTCTTGGAAAGCACGCGCCACTGCATCATGGCGAGCTGTCCCAGCATCGGGTGATTCCCGACCGTGATCGGGTCATCCATCAGGAAGAACATGGGCGTGATGGAGCGAACCTTCACTCCGTGGGCATCGAGCACGCGCTCGTACATCGCCAGCGGTCTCCTGCGGACATGCGCGTGCTTGTGAAACGGCTCGCGCCGCGGAAACTTGTCCGTGAACAGGAACCAGCCGCCTTCGCCCACCAAACCCAGCAGGTTGCGCAGCGCGGCCTCCCACTTCGCGTCGTCGACAATGTGGTACAGCACGTCGATCGCCGTCACCAGATCCGCGCACCCGAATCCGGCGAATGCGTTCGTGTCCGAGAGGTCGCCGCAGCGAAGGTCGTACTCCGGAAAACGCTTCCGCGCCGCCTCCGCGGCCGTGGCGGAAATATCCATGCCCGCGGCGCGCTTCACGGGGATCGACCGCCAGTAGTCCATGTAGAAGCACTCGCCGAACGCTGCCTCGAAAACGCTCATGCTCGCCAGGGGCAAGCCCGCCAGCGCCTTCTTCACCCGCGCCAGGCGCACGCGATAGGCGTAACGGTTGTACGAGCCGAGCGCGGACTGCCCGACGTTCGCAAGGCTGCCGTCACCGGCGACCAGCGAGCCCCAGTACGAGCCGGGGTCGTAGGGCTGAGCCGAAGTGCGAGTGGGTGAAGTCTGCATCATGCCCGCCCTGCCTTCGCTGCACTCGAATGCCGCGGAGCGGTGATATCGGCCAGAATCTCACCCAGCCGCCGTACAAACCCCTCGAATCCGAACGCCTCGATCACGTCGCGCCGGATGCGCCGCGGATCATAGAGCCGCGCCTCGCCCTTGCCCGTCAGCACGGTGATGATCGCTTCCCGCAGCGCCAAAGGGTCGTCCGGGTCGATCGCGATCCCCAGTTTCCCGTCCTGCACCGCGTCCATCGAGCCGTCCTTGTTCCCCGCGATCACCGGCTTGCCGCAGGACATCGCCTCCAGGAACACGATCCCGAACCCCTCCTTCTTCGACGGCATCACGAACACATCCGCCAAGTTGAAGAAATCCACCAGCCGATCCGCGCTCACGAAGCCGGGCATGATCACCCTTCCTTCCAAGCCCAGCTCGCGGATCAGCCCTTCGATCCGCGGCACATCATCCCCGCGCCCGCCCAGCACGTAGCGGGCTTCGGGAACCGCGCGGAGCACCTCCGGCAGCACGCGGATCACCTTGTCGTACCCCTTGAGCTGCTCCGACTGCGCCAGGCGGCAGATCGTCAGGATCACCTTGTCGTCCCGCGACAATCCCAGCTCCGACATCAGCTCCGGAGACTTCTCCCGCGGCACGAACACATCCGGATCGAACGTGTTCTGGAACACCACGGCGCGCTCGGGCGGGAACCCCGGCAGCTTCTCCAGCACCAGTCCGCGCGTGTACCGGCTCACCGATATGATCCGCGCGCCGACCGCGAGCGTGCGCAGCAGATTCGCCGGCGGGTTCCACAGCTCCACGCCGTGCGTGATCGTGATGAACGGAATCTTCAGCAGCCGCGACGCGGCCGCGCACACCGGCGTAAAGTTCAGGTGTCCGCACAGCATGAACTCGGGCCTGAACGCAATCGCCTGTCGGAACAACTGCGCCGCCGCGATCGCCTTGCGGGCGTGCCGACCCCGGTTGCAGGGAATCAGCTCGGGCACTTCCGGCGAAGCATCCTGCGCGCGGTCGTTCACAGAGATGATCCGCAGCTCGAACCCCAGCCGGCGCAGGGCCGAAACCAGATAGTTATTGAAGACCTGAATGCCCCCCTTGAACTGCGGGTTGCGGAGGTCAGGCAGAATGAGCAGGACGCGTCGTGCCATCACTTCCTTTGCTCGGTAGTCTCGCGGCGCTGGGGGAAGATGGGCGGAGAGAAGGGGGAACGGGGACTGAACCATCGGCACGGGCCGGACGAAGGAAGAGCACCGGCCCGCCGGCCTCCGGATGCTACCGGGCCGGCCCGCCGCGGCCTCCGGTGCGGCCCGCCCCGGGTTCGCGTATGAAAGCAGCGGAATGACCGAACCCAGACGAGCTTTGATCACCGGCATTACCGGCCAGGACGGCAGTTATCTCGCCGAGTTCCTGCTGCGCAAGGGGTACGAGGTCCACGGCCTCATCCGCCGCTCCAGCTCCTTCAACACCGGGCGCATCGACCACATCTACCGCGACCCCCACCAGCAGGGCGTTCGCCTCCGCCTGCACTACGCCGACCTCTGCGACGCCAACAGCCTCGCGCGCGTGCTCGAAGTCGTCGATCCCCACGAGGTCTACAACCTCGGCGCGCAGAGCCATGTCCGCGTGTCCTTCGACATGCCCATCTACACCGCCGAGAGCGTCGGCATCGGCACCCTCAAACTTCTCGAAGCCGTCCGCGAACACCAGAGCCGCTCGACGGGCCGCGTCGTCCGCTACTACCAGGCGAGCAGCTCCGAGATGTACGGCAAGGTCCGCGAGACCCCGCAGACCGAGAACACACCCTTCTACCCACGCTCGCCCTACGCCGTCAGCAAAGTCATGGCGCACTGGGCCACGGTCAACTACCGCGAGAGCTACGGCCTGCACGCCAGTTGCGGCATCCTCTTCAATCACGAAAGCCCCCGCCGCGGCGAGACCTTCGTCACGCGCAAGATCACCCGCGCCGTGGGGCGCATCAAGATGGGCCTCCAGGACAAGGTCTACCTCGGCAACCTCGACGCCAAGCGCGACTGGGGCTTCGCCGGCGACTACGTCGAAGCCATGTGGCTCATGCTCCAGCAGGAGAAGCCGGACGACTACGTCGTGGCCACCGGACGCACCATTTCCGTGCGCGAGTTCGCCGAGATGGCCTTCGCCCACGCGGGGCTTGACTTCAAGAAATACGTGGAGTTCGACCGGCGCTATCTCCGACCCGCCGAAGTGGACCTGCTCCAGGGAGACGCCGCCAAAGCGCGTCGCGTGCTGGGTTGGAGGCCGAAAGTCGGCGTCGAGGAGCTTGCCCGCATGATGGTCGAGCACGATCTCGAACTCGCCCGCCGCGAGAAGACCCTCCGCGACGCCGGCCACGATCTCGGCCCCGGCAACACCGGACACGATCAGTAGAGTGGTGCTTCCCGGGAGAGAGCTTCACATGGCGGGCTGGAACTGGTCAGGCAAGAAAGTCATCGTCACAGGCGGCGCAGGGTTCGTCGGCGGCGTGCTCTGCGACAAGCTCCGCGGCCGCGGCTGCCGCGACATCTTCATCCCCGTTCGGCGCGACTTCGATCTCACCAATGAATCCGCCGTCGATCGCATGTACCGCGCCGCCTTCGACGGGGCGCCACCCGACGTGGTCATCCATCTGGCCGCCGAGGTCGGCGGGATCGGCGCCAACCGCGAAAACCCGGGGCGCTTCTGCTTCGCCAACATGGCGATGGGCATGAACCTCATCGAGGGGGCGCGCCGCATCGGCATGCCGGCCGCCGGAGGCAAGTTCGTCCTCACCGGCACCATCTGCTCCTATCCGAAGTTCACGCCCGTTCCCTTCAACGAAGACAACCTCTGGAACGGCTACCCGGAGGAGACCAACGCTCCGTACGGCATCGCCAAGAAGGCCGTCGGCGAGATGCTCCGCGCGTATCACGCGCAGTACAGGCTCCGCGGCGCCTACGTCCTTCCCGTCAACCTCTACGGCCCGCGCGACGACTTCGACCCCCTCAACAGCCACGTCATCCCGGCCCTCATCCGCAAGTTCTACGAGGCCAAGCGAGACGGCATCTCTTTCATCGAGTGCTGGGGCACCGGCTCCGCGAGCCGCGAGTTCCTCTACGTCGATGATGCCGCCGAGGGCATCCTCCGCGCCGCCGAAGTGATGGATGAGCCGATCCCCATCAACCTCGGGACGGGCATGGAGATCACCATCCGGGATCTTGTCCAGCTCATCGCCCGCCTCTCCGACTTCACGGGCGATATCCGTTGGGATCCCACCAAGCCCGACGGCCAGCCCCGACGGTGCCTCGACACCTCGCGCGCCAGGACCCTTCTGGGCTGGCAAGCCCGCGTCGGCTTCGAGGAGGGTCTGCGCCGCACCATCGACTGGTACGCCGCGAACCCCCAGCCGTGATTCCGCGTACGAACCCTCCGGCTCGGGCTGTTCCGCCGCGGTTCCGGTTGAACGGTTGCCCGCTTGGGCTATCCTCTCGGCTCCGCATCGGGACGACTCGACTCGAGGAGAGAGTTCAGTCGGATAAGGGTTTGTTCGGTCTCGTCCGCGCCGCCGCCGGCAGGAGCCTCTTTGCACGGCGCAACGCGAGCGGGACCGCGTTCTGGTCGAATGATGGTGGAGGGGGGCCGGGTCGGCGATGCCGGATCCGCGCCGAGAGTTTCCGCTGCCCCGATCCGGGCAGCCGGTCTGAGAGACGAAAGGGTATTGCGCAATGTCCAAGAGCGACTTGATCGTGGTGGCGGGCGGCGGCGGATTCATCGGCGGCCACCTGATCGCGGATCTCCGCCGGCAGGGGTACACGCGGCTGCGCTCCGTGGACATCAAGCCGGTTTCCGAGTGGTACCAGGTCTTCCCCGACGTCCAGAACGTCGTCGCCGACCTCAAGGACCTTGCAAACTGCCGCCGTGCGTGCGAAGGCGCGGCCGAGATCTACCAGCTCGCGGCCGACATGGGCGGCATGGGATTCATCGAGACCCACAAGGCCGAGTGCATGCTCAGCGTGCTCATCAACACCCACATGCTGCTGGCCGCCAGAGATGCACGCGTTCCCAAGTTCTTCTATTCGTCCTCCGCCTGCGTCTACAACGCCGAGAAGCAGGTAAACGAGAACGTGGTTCCCCTCAAGGAGTCCGACGCCTACCCCGCCATGCCCGAAGACGGCTACGGCTGGGAGAAGCTCTTCTCCGAGCGCATGTGCCGCCACTTCCGCGAGGACTTCGGCATGCACACCCGCATGGCCCGCTACCACAACGTCTACGGTCCGGAAGGCACGTGGGAAGGCGGACGCGAGAAGGCGCCCGCCGCCGTCTGCCGCAAGGTCATCGAGGCCAAGCTCTCCGGCGACCACACCATCGAAATCTGGGGCGACGGCAGGCAGACCCGCTCATTCATGTACATCGACGACTGCCTCAAGGGCACGCAGATGATCATGCACAGCAACGTGACCGATCCGATCAACCTCGGTTCCGACGAGCTGGTCACCATCAACGGCCTCGTGGACATCGTTGAGAAGATCGCAGGCATCAAGCTCAAGCGCGTCTACAACCTCGACGCTCCCAAGGGCGTAAACGGCCGGAACTCCGACAACACCGAGATCAAGCGTCAGCTCGGCTGGGCTCCGAGCATCCGCCTCGCCGACGGCATGGAGAAGACCTACCGCTGGATCTACGACCAGTACGTGAAGAAGTACGGCGGCAAGGTCGGCCCGCGCGCCGTCGCACCCAAGGGTGCCCACGTCCGCGCCGCACACGCCGCGCGATAACGGACCTCCCCGGGGCGCCATCCCGGGACCAGGGGTCCAGGCTCAGAAGTTCACGCGGGCACGACCCGGTCTTCAGTTCGCGTCTCCGCGGTGAACGATTTCCGGATTCACGCAGGGACGCTCCGTGTCGCAGCCCACGAACAACAAGACACTCCTCGTACTCAGCCAGGTCTATCCCCCGGATCCGGCGAGCGTCGGCCAGCACATGTCCGATGCCGCGCGCGAAATGGCCCGGCGCGGATGGCACGTCATCGCCGTCACCGCCAACCGGGGCTACGACGACCCGTCCATCAAGTATCCGGCGCGCGAGGTCCGCGACGGCGTGCACGTCCGGCGCGTCGCCTTCTCCTCGTTCGGCAAGGAGAAGCTCATCCTCCGCGCCCTGGCCATGGTCGGCTTCATGTTCCACTGCCTCTGGGCCGGGCTGACCACGCCGCGCCTGGGAGGAATTCTCGTCAGCACTTCCCCGCCCATGTGCGGGTTCGCCGCCGCCGTCGTGAACCTCGTCCGCGGCGTGCCCTTCACCTACTGGGTCATGGACCTGAACCCGGACCAGCTGATCGCCCTGGGCAAAACCACCGAGAAGTCGCTCACCGCCCGCGTGCTCAACGCCCTGCAGCGCTTCGTCCTCGGACGGGCGCGGCACGTGATCGCTCTCGATCGCTTCATGGTCGAACGCCTCAATCGCAAGCGCGACGTCTCGAAGAAGATGACCGTCATCGCTCCCTGGCCGCACGAGGATTCGCTCGAAACCGTGCCCCACGAGTCCAACCCCTTCCGCGCCGAGCAGGGCGTGGGGGATCGCTTCGTCTTCATGTACTCGGGCAACCACGGCTTTTCGACGCCCGTGGGCGCCATCCTCGACGCCGCCGAGCTTCTCAACGGCGATCCGCGCGCCCTGTTCATGTTCATCGGCGGCGGCGTGCGCAAGAAGGAAGTGGACGAGCGCATCAAGACCAGGAATCCCGGCAACATCCGCTCCCTGCCCTACCAGCCTCTGGAAAAGCTCAAGTTCAGCCTCTCTTCCGCGGACGTGCACATGGTCACGATGGAGAGCGACGTCGTCGGCATCGTGCACCCCTGCAAGATCTACGGCGCCATGGCCGTCGGACGACCCATCCTGCTCCTCGGCCCCAGGGAGTGCCACGCCGCCGACATCCTCAACCAGGAGCGCATCGGCTGGCATGTCGTCACCACCGATCCGCAGGAAATTGTCGCGGCCGTGCGGGCCGCTCTCGCCACGCCCCCCGACGAACTGCGCGAGATGGGCCGCCGCGCCAAGCGCATCATCGATCAGAAGATCAGCAAGAGCGTGCTCTGCGCCCAGTTCTGCGATATCGTCGAGGGCAAGCTTCCGGCGGCACATACGTGAACACCGCTCTGGCCAACACGCCGATCGTGACCGGGGAAACCCCGCGCCCCGCGGGCACGCCGGACCCTCCGCGCCGCTCCGGCCCCAGCAACATCGAAGTACTCATCCCGACCTTCAACGAGGAACTCAACCTCCCCTTCGCCCTGCGCAGCGTCGTCTCCTGGGCCGATGCGGTGTACGTCGTCGATTCCGAGTCCACCGATCGAACCCAGGAAATCGCCAGGCGCATGGGCGCCAAGCTCGTCGTCCAGCCCTGGCTCGGCTACGCCAAGCAGAAGAACTGGGCGCTCGAGAATCTCCCGCTCAAGGCGGACTGGATCTTCATCCTCGACGCCGACGAGTCCATCACCCCCGAACTCCGCGATGAACTCATCGAGATCGCGCAGCGCCCCGTCGCCGGGATCGTCGAATCGGGCTTCTACGTCAATCGTCTCACCTACTTCATGGGCAAGCCCATCCGCCATTGCGGCTTCTTCCCCAGTTACAACCTCCGGTTCTTCAAGCGCGGCCGGGCCTGGTACGAGGACCGCGAAGTCCATGAGCACATGGTCGTCGAAGGCGAGACCCGCCGGCTTCGCCACATCATGCTCCACGAGGATCGCCGCGGCCTCGAACACTTCATCGCCAAGCACAACCGCTACTCCACGCTCGAAGCCCGCGAACTCCTCCGCGACCGCATGGGTGTGAAGCGGGGACAGGCCCGCGTGCTCGAACGCGGCATCGCGCTCCGCCGCTGGCTGAAGTATCACGTTCAGCCGCGCCTCCCCGTGCCCGGGTTCTGGCGATTCATGTACATGTATTTCGTCCGTCTGGGGTTTCTCGACGGCATCCCGGGCTTCCGCTTCAGCCTGCTGCTGAGCACCTACGACTTCTTCATCTCACTGAAGCTCGCCGAGCTGAAGCAGTTGATCGCCGAGAGCCGCACCGAGGCCGCGATCGCCCCCGCCCCCCGCGGCCTCGCACGTCCCGAGGGCACCGTCGCGCCCGAGGCGCAGCCCGACGTCACCGAAGTGCAGCCCGCGACCGATCGGCGCGCGCCCAGCGCCGGGCGCGTCGCCGTGCCTCCCCCGCCTCCCGTGCCCGTGACGCGAGCGGTGCGCGCCAAATGGCGGCACGATGATCTGGGCGATCGCCGCCCCTTCGTCGCCGATGACGCCGCGACCTGCCCACATCCCCCCATCTCCGTCATCATCCTCACCTACAACGAGCGCGACAACATCGCTCCCTGCATCGAATCCTGCCGCTGGTCCGACGACATCCACGTGCTCGACAGCGGCAGCACCGACGGCACACGCGACATCGCCGAGAGCCTCGGCGCCAAGGTCTACGTCAACCCCTTCAAGTCCTTCGGCCAGCAGCGCAACTGGGCCATCGACAACATCCCGGTCAAGCATCGCTGGCAGTTCCAGGTGGACGCCGACGAACGCTTCACCCCGGCCCTCGTCCGTGAGATGGCCGACCGGATTTCCGATGGCCGCAGCATCGACAACGTGGTGTGCTATCAGTGCCCCTCCATGATGATGTTCATGGACCGCTGGGTCCGCCACGCAGCCGAGTACCCCGTCTACCAGGTGCGCCTGCTGGACAAGGAGCGCTGCCGCTTCGAGGACTACGGCCACGGCCAGCGCGAAGTTCCCGACGGCCCGACCGGGGTTCTCGAAATGCCCTATCTGCACTACAGCTTCTCCAAGGGCCTCGAAGAGTGGTTCGACAAGCACAACCGATACTCGACGCTCGAGGCCACCCAGGCGCTCGCCGAGCCTCCCGTCGAGCTTCGCCGCGCCGTCGCCGACCTCCTCAGCGGCGATTCCGTTCGCCGCCGCCGGCGGCTGAAGGCGCTCAGCTACGGCATGCCCGCCAAGTCCACCGTCGTGATGCTCTACATGATGCTCCTCAGGCTCGGATTCCTCGACGGCAAGGCCGGGTGGAACTACGCGCGCATGCGCGCCATCTATGAAGCCATGATCGCCGTCAAGCTATCCGTCTATCGTGATGGCGCCCGCCGCGGTTCCGGCGAAGGCCGCATCACTTCTCACCGCCGCGGGTAACCTTGCGTGCGCTCCACCGGCACTCCCATCCCGACCGATCCAGCCGCCCCCGCCGAAGCGTCGAGCGTTCGGGAGACGCCCGCGCATATTGATCCGCTTTCCCGCGGCGTCAGCCCCTACACGCTGCGCGAAAAGCTCGGCCGGCTGCTGTGGAGCTACCTCGGACAGCTCCTGTTCCGCCTCACGTTCCACAACTGGTACGGCGCCCGCAACAGCCTCCTGCGCTGCTTCGGCGCGCGCATCGGACGCCAGGTCCGCCTCCGCCCCGGCGTGTTCATCGAGCAGCCCTGGAACCTGACGATCGGCGACAACTCCTCGATCGGCGACCGAGCGCTGATCTACTGCCTCGGCAAGGTGACCATCGGCTCCAACGTCTCCATCTCGCAGGGCGCGCACATCTGCGCCGGCACGCACGATTTCACCCGTCCCGACATGCCCCTGCTGCGCCCCCCCATCGTCATCGAGAACGATGCCTGGATCGCCGCTGATGCCTTCGTCGGTCCCGGCGTGACCGTCGGCGCCGGGGCCATCCTCGGCGCCCGCGCCTGCGCCTTCAAGAACCTCCAGCCCTGGACCATCTACGGGGGCAACCCCGCCCGCGCCCTTCGCCCTCGCCCTCCCTTCCACTCCCAAGGGGGAGCACGCTGATGGAGCCGGTCGCCCGCTCTGCGCCTCCCGAGCCTGCCCGCTTCATCGTCGGCATGTCCCGCGCGGGAACCACGTGGCTGTCGCGCTGCTTCAACGAACATCCCGAGTCCGCCGTGTTCGGCGAGACGCTCTTCTGGGGCCGCAACTACCTCCCTCCCGCCCCGGACGGACGCTACACCCCCTCCCAGATCGCTCAGCTCAAGCGCCGGCTCATCCGCGCAAGCTGGTCGTCCACCTTCGGCTCCGGCCCCGGCTGTCTCAAGAACCTCTCCCGCAGGAACCTCGCCCAGGTCATCAACCAAGCCTTCGACAACGCTCCCAGCGCCCTCACCCCCGGCGCCGCCTTCCAACACCTCTGCGCCGCAGTCGCCGCCGTCGAAGGCAAGCGCTGCGCCATCGAAAAGACGCCTCATCACGTCAACTGGATCGACCGCATCCTCGCTCAGCTTCCCGATGCGCGCTTCATCGTCATGGTCCGCGATCCCTACGGCTTCATGCTCAGCTACAAGCACCAGGGCGACCGCCGCGTCGAGCATCAGCGCCGCAACTTCGGCCGCCTCTATCACCCCGCGGCCTGCGCTCTGGTCTGGAAGCGATACATGACGGCCTGCGATCAAGCGCTTGCGCGCCACCCCGCCAGCACGCATCGCATCTGGTACGGCGATCTGCGCACCGACCCCCACGGCGTCATGCTCCGCGCTCAGGAATTCCTCGGCCTTGCCCCCGCTTCCATCGCCGACAAGGTACCGCCGGAGAACTCCAGCTTTCCCGGCGGCGTCCGCCCCGAGCTGGCGCCGATCGATGTTTTCTGGATGAACGTCATCGCCGGGGGCGTCATGCGCCGCTTCGGTTTCGAACGACGCCCGGCCAAGGCCGGATTCGCCTCCATCGCCGCTTCGGCCCTGATGCTCCCGGTCTGGGCTGTGCGCAACCTCATCGCGCTGTTCCGGCGCTCCGGCTCCGGCGCGGGCCGCTACGTCCTCCGCTGGCTCAAGCCCTCACGCGCCGCGTGAGCCGCCCGCTCTGTGCTCGGCGAGGATCGCTGCGCACCGCCGCTTCAGCTTCACATCGCGCATCGCGTCGTAGGCGCCGTATGCGATCTTCTCCGGCATCGCCAGCACAAGTCGGTTCAGGTCCCGCTGCAGGGCCCAGCCAGGTCGGGCCTCCCGGGCCGCGGCCTCCGCATCCGCGACCCAGTGGCTCACCTGCCCGCCTAGCATGTCGTTGAGCCGCCTGAGCGGATCCAGCCACTGCTTGGCCAGATACCACCGGATGATGTCCGGCATGTCGATCTTCTGATTGGCGTACACGCGCTTGGAGAAGGTTCCTTCGGGCGGGGTCCATGTCGGATCGGCGCCGATGTGCGTGAGGATGCGCCGGAGGTACCCCGGCCCGTCCGTCGCCAGCTCGTCGTAGAGCAGCACGAGCAGCGCCTCGCGCCCGAACGCCCGGCTCCAGATGTCGATGGTCCGGGCATAGTCCGTCCGCCGAGTCGTCCGCGCCCGCACGAAGTGCCGCATGAACTTTCCGATGGGAACCTTCTCGAACTCCCGGTCCTTGCGCTTGCCCAGCTCCAGCAGGGCCTGCGAGTACGCCCGCCCGATCGGATCGCGCAGAATGAAGAAGAGTTTCGCCCGCGGCATCAGCTCGTGGATCGTGCGCACCGTCGGCGGCTTCAGGGTCGAGTAACCCGGCGTGATCTCTCCGCGCAGCCTCTTGGGCGCCTCGCCCGCGGGCGGCTCGAACTTGGCTTCGTACCAAGCCAGCGGCTTCGTCAGGATGTGCCGGTTGAAGTAGTGCAGCTCCTTCGGCTTGGCCATGAAGACGTCGGGATGGGAGTCCAGCACGCCGTGCAGCCACGTCGTGCCGCAGCGCTGCGCCCCGATTCCCAGAAAGTGCGGCAGCATCAGTCCCGCTCTCCGTTCAAGCCGACCCGGCCCATTCCGAATGTCCCGGACGCGCCGGGCCGAGGGTTATACTCGACCTGCGTCGCCCCCGGCTTCACTCCGTCCACACCTTCGCGGAACCTCCCGTGAGCGGATCCGATCGGCTCAAGCCCGTCATCTTTCTTCTCGGCAATGTGCGGTCCGGCACTTCCCTCACGCGCAAGCTCTTCGCACTCCATCCTGATCTCGCCACGCTCCGCGAGCCGCGGACCGTCTGGATGTTCGCCGATCCCGGGCGCAGGCACGATCGCTTCACCGAGGCCGACGCGACGCCCCGCGTGATCCGCTACATCCGCCGCCGATTCGAGGAGTTTCAGGCCGAGCACGGCGGCAAGCGCCTCATGGAGAAGACTCCCTCCAACGTCCTGCGCATTCCGTATATCCACCGCATCTTCCCCGAGTCGCGCTTCCTCTACACCGTGCGCGAGCCGCTCGCCTACCTCAGCTCCTCCGACCTCAAGTGGCAGCCCAAGGAAGCCATCACGAAGAACCGCCTCCGTCAGCGCCTCCGCGAGACGCCTCGCTCGCAGCTCCACTACTACGCCTGGCGCTACGCCGCCGAGACATTCAACAAGAAAGTCCTCAAGAAGAAGTACGTCTCCGTCTGGGGCGTCCGCTACCCCGGCATCTATGACGACCTCCGCCGTCTCACCCGCCTCGAAGTGATGGCCAAGCAGTGGGCCGAAAGCTCGCGCCAGGCAGAGGAAGACCTCGCGGCCCTCGATCCCGCCATCGTCTTTCGCACGAGCTACGAAAAGCTCGTCACGAATCCCGTGGAGGAGTTCACCCGCATTCTGAACCACTTCGGCCTCGAAATGTCTCCCGCCATGAGCGAGCAGGTCCGCGCCATGGTGGACCCCAACCGGCGCATGAAGTGGACAAGGTTCGCTCCGGAGGATATCCGGCGCGTGCTCCCCATCCTCCGCCCTGAGATGGAGCGCCACGGCTACGAAGTCCCGCACGATTGGCTCGAATCCGCCCGCTGATCCCGCCGGATATCGGACGCGAGTGCCGCCTTGTCGGCGTCTCGCCCGGATGATGCGCGCGCCCTTGACAACGCTGCCGTCGTGCTACACTCCCTGCCCCTTTTTTCCCCGAACGAATCCCTTCTGGCAGGAGTCTGGAGAACGTCATGCACGGCCTGATCGCACCCCACGGCGGAACCCTCGTCAATCGTCTCGTCACCGGCGACAAGGCCGCCCAACTGCAACGAGAGGCCGCTTCCCTCCCCAGGATCAACCTTTCCCTCAAGCAGTCCTGTGACTTGGAGCTGATCGCCAACGGCGGCTACAGCCCGCTCACGGGCTTCATGGGCAAGGCGGATTTCGAGTCCGTCTGCCGTTCCATGAAGCTCGCCTCGGGCCATGTCTGGTCCATTCCGATCCTCCTCGCCGTCGCCAAGGGTTCTGAACCCAAGATCGGCGCCCGGGTCGCGCTCCACGCGCCCAACGGCACCCTGCAAGCCGTCATGACCGTGACGGAGACCTTTGCGCACGACAAGAAGCTCGAGATTCCCAACGTCTTCCGCACCGAGGACCCCGCCCACCCCGGCGTGGCGCAGGTGCTGGCCGAGGGCGACGTCTGCATCGCCGGACCGGTGGAAGTGCTCGTGCTCTGCGTCGATCCCAACGGCCCCGAAGCCTTCCTCAGCCAGCGCCTGACTCCCGCACAGACGCGCGAGGCCTTCACCACGAAGGGCTGGAAGCGCGTCGTCGCCTTCCAGACCCGCAACCCGATCCACCGCGCCCACGAGTATGTCTGCAAGTGCGCCCAGGAAATCTGCGACGGCCTGCTTATCCATCCCCTCGTCGGCGAAACCAAGAAGGGCGACATCACCGCCTCCGTCCGCATGGAGGCCATCGACGCCCTCGTCAGGAAGTACTTCAACCCCGCCACCACGCTTGTCAGCGTCCTTCCCGCGGCCATGCGCTATGCCGGCCCCCGCGAAGCCATCCATCACGCCATCATGCGCAAGAACTACGGCTGCTCGCACTTCATCGTCGGGCGCGACCACGCCGGCGTCGGCAACTACTACGGCACCTACGACGCCCAGAAGATCTTCGACGAAGTCGACGCCGCCAATCTCGGCATCGAGCCGCTCATGTTCGAACACACGGGCTATTCCAAGAGCTACGGCGGCATGGTCTCCGGTAAGACCTATCCCAAGATCGAAGGCGACATCATCAATCTCTCCGGCACCGCGGTCCGCGAGCTGCTCTTCAAGGGCGAACGCCCGCCCGCCGAGTTCAGCCGACCCGAAGTCGCGGATGTCCTCATCGCCGCGGCCAAGAAGGGCACGCTCTTCGTCCAGTGATCCCGGCGGCGGGTTCGGAGCACGTGACGGTGCCCGGGCGTGCGCAGCGCGGGTACTCTTCCCTCTCCGTGCGCATCCTTCACCTCTGCACATCCATTGACCCCGCCGCGGGCGGACCGTCGAACGTGCTGGCTCGACTCGCGCGCGTGCAGGCGGAGCGCGCCGCGCGGAGTTCAGGGCCGCCCGGCCAGGTCTCGATCATCGTCGCCGATGCACCCGACGCGGTGAAGGGCGTGGCGGCGGAACTGGAGGCGGTGGGTGTCCGCGTGCACGCGGGAGGACCGGGCGCAGGACCGTTCTGCAAGGGGCCGATGGTCGAACGCCTGATCCGTGACGCGCTGGCCGCGCCGCAAGGCCCGGGGACCGGCCCGCCGGACATCGTCCACATCCACGGCCTCTGGCAGCACACGCCGCACTTCGGCGCTCGCGCCGCGCGGCAAGCGGGCGTCCCCGTGATCTTCCGTCCCTGCGGCATGCTCGACCCCTGGAGCCTCAACCAGGGCAGGATCAAGAAGAAGCTCTTCCTCGAACTGCGCGCACGGCGCGACCTGAACGGATCCGCGGCGATCCACTACACCACCGAAACGGAGCGCCGCCTCGTCGAGCCGCTGCGCCTGCGCCCGCGCGCCTGGGTCATCCCCAACGGCATCGACTGGTCCGAGTTCGAAGTCCTGCCCCCGAAGGGCCGGTTCCGCGCGGCGCACGGCATCGACCAGCGCCCGTTGATCGTGTTTCTCAGTCGTCTGCACTACAAGAAGGGCATTGAGCTGCTGCTACCCGCCTTTGCTCACGCCGCGCCGAAGGACGCCGTGCTGGCGCTCGTCGGACCGGGCGAAGGCGACTACGTGCAGCAGCTTCGCGCGCTGGCGGCCGATCTCGGGGTGCGCGAGCGGGTGCTCTTCCCGGGGATGCTCAAGGGTCCGGCGCGGATCGAGGCCCTGCACGACGCGGACCTTTTCGTGCTGCCGAGCTACCAGGAGAACTTCGGCGTGGCCGTGATCGAAGCGCTGGCCGCGGGCACGCCCGTCCTCATCTCCGACCAGGTGAACATCTGGGAGGAGGTTCAGGCGGCCGGCGTGGGCGTGGCGACGCCCTGCCGGACCGAGGCGGTCGGCGAAGCGCTGCGCCGGATGCTTTCGGACCGCGAACGATTGCAGGCGATGGGAGCGGCGGGCCGGGAGTGGGCGCGAAAGACCTTCCCCTGGACCGCAATCGCCGAGCTGGTCGAGACGATGTATCGGGACGTGATCGGCGGAAAAAGCGCATGATGGCCGCGGCCGGCGCAGGGACCGGGCCGGGAAGGGAGCGACATGGGGCGGATCGGCAGGCGGCTTCAGAACTCGCGATTCCTTCGGGCAAGCGCCCACAAGATCTCCATCTGGATCGGCTGCACGTTCCCCGAGGAAATCCCCATGGTGTTCGTCGTGGGCTACCCCAAGAGCGGGACCACGTGGGCTTCCAAGATCGTGGCCGACTACCTGCAGCTCCCCTTCCCCAAGCACGCGCTGCTTCCCATGGCGTTCCCATGCCTGATCCACGGGCATGAGCTGCTCAGCCCGAAGTTCCCGCGCGCCGCGTACAGCATGCGCGACGGGCGTGACGTCATGGTCTCCTACTACTTCCACAAGTCCAAGCGCATCCCCGAGGGTGACTGGCCGACCGTGCCGCCGCGACACCGCCGCTGGTTCCCCGATCTGGACAACAAGCACAACATTCAGCGCAACCTGCCCGCCTTCATCGAGGCCCACGCCAAGCTCTCGAAGGACCCGATGGACCACTGGGGCAGGCACATCGAGACCTACTTCGAGCGGCGTACCGAGCGCACCGGCCTCCTCCGGTTCGAGGACCTGCTCGCGGACGGACCGGGCACGCTCACGCGAGCCGTCGAAGCCATGACCGGAAAGCGCGCCGATCCCGAGCGCATCCGGTGGTCCATCGAGAAGTTCTCCTTCGAGCGCCAGGCACGGCGCAAACGCGGGCAGGAGCAGCGCGGCACGTTCCTCCGCAAGGGACAGGCCGGCGACTGGAAGAATCACTTCACGAAGGAAGCGGCCGAAGTGTTCGATCATCACTTCGGCGAAGCGCTGGTGCTCGCTGGCTACGAGAAGGATCGCTCATGGGTATCGCGGTGGACCGGCCCGGTGACGAGCACCGAGGCCGCGCCCGAAGGAGTCGCGATCAGGAATACGCAGGGGAACGGGGAAGGCGGGTCGGACCGTGCGTCTGCCTGACTTCCTGATCATCGGCGCCATGAAGGCGGGCACCACGTCGCTCTACCGCGACCTGCTCGCGAACCCCGCCGTCTTCATGCCCCACGACAAGGAACCGAACTCGCTCACCGGCGACGATGTCCTCACCGACGCCGGCCGGTCGAAGTACGCACGGCTCTTCGATCGGGCAGGCCCCCACCAGGTCTGCGGCGAAGCTTCCACGACCTACACGCAACTGCCCGACATCACCGGCGTGCCCGCGCGGGCGCGCAAGCTGCTGGGCGAGCGCGTCCGACTGATCTACCTCGTGCGTCACCCCGTGGAGCGGGCGATCAGCCACCACCACCACATCCTCGCCGGCGGGCATACGAACCAGGGGTTCGACGAGGCGCTGAAGCACTGGCCGAGATTCATCGACTACAGCCTGTACGCGATGCAGGTGAAGGCCTGGCTCGAGCACTTCCCGCGCGAGAACCTCCTCATCGTCCTGTTCGAGCGCTACATCCGGGAGCGGCGCGCCACGGTCGAATCGATCAGCCGGTTTCTCGGCGTACCCGCCGACTGCAGCGCGATCGACGCCGATGCAGCGCACAACCGCACCGAGGGCAAGCCGGTCGCCCCGGGCTGGGCGCGGCTGCTCCATGACAACGTCCTCTACAAGAGACTGGTGCGGGATATGCTCCCGACCGCGACGCGCGAACGCCTCAAGCGCCTTGTCTCGCGCCGCGCTCCGGCGCGCCCACCTCCGCCCTCGCTCGACGTGATCCGCGTCATGCTCGATGCGTTCCGCCCCGATGCGTTCGAACTCGCCCGGCTCATGGGGTTGAGCGAACCGCCCTGGGACCTCTCCGAGCAATGGTGGAAAAATCGCGAGAGCGAACGCGGAAGCAGGCCGCGCACGGCTTCGGAAAGCGGCTGACGGCTCGACGGTCGCACGAGGCGGATAGGCCGCTCAGGCCGATTGCTCGACCGGCTCCTCGGCCGCGGCCTCGGCGCCGTAGTCGGCGTACTCCGAATAGTCCCAGTGCTGCGGCGCCGGCGCCGACGCACCGATGCCCGACACGGCGTTTCCGGGCACCAGCCCAGGCCGGCCCGAGAAGCGATCGAACAGCAGCGTGATGAAGAACACCGAGAGCATGACGTGCAGGAACGCCCATGTGTAGGTCGGGTACAGGATGGACCCGTTGACGAATCCGTGCGCGTACACCACCCACATCATGGCGGCAAGAAGCGTCATGAACAGCGTGTCGTTCACCAGCTTCCTGCGGTGGAACCAGGCGATCGCGGCGCCGAGCATGCTGATCCCCGCCATGATGAGGAAGGGCGCCGTCAGCGACAGCCCGTAGCGATACAACTGGTCGAGGTAGGCATTGTGCGCATGGTGGCCGACTTCCTCCGCCTGACGCGACATCTCGCCCTCGGAGAACATCAGTCCGAAGATCGGCCGCTGGGAAATGACCTCGCGGACGTACTCCTCGGCCGTCTCGACACGACCCGTCTCGAGCGACTGGAGACGCTCGAAGTCCGTCTTTTCGGTCACCGAGGCGAGCCAGCCCGCTGCGAAGAGGCCGAGTATCCCGGCGACCGCGATCACGCTCGCCTTCTTCATCATGGGAATCGCCAGGATGCCGGCGAGCATCACGCCCGGATAGACGATCGAGCGGCTGGCGCACAGCACGCCCATCACGCCCGCCACGGCGCTGGAGAAGACGAAATACCCCCTCGTAATCAGGTTTCTGGCCCGCAGCGCGAGGAACAGACCGAAGGGCATGCCGATCAGAAAAAGCACGCCGATCTGGTTCGGGTTCGATCCCCACGGGAAGAACCGCCCGTACTTCACGTCCCCGGGCCTCAGCAGCACCGCCGAGAGCGGCAGCAGCAGCGCGAGACACACACCGATCATCAGCGACTTCACCACCCGCAGCAGACTGGCCTCATCCGTGATGGTCCGAACCACCATGATGGCCGCCAGCGTCAGCAGGAACCACTGAAACTGCACGACCAGCGCCAGCATCCGATCCTCGGTGTTGAGCACGTAGGCAGCGCCGATCAGCGCCATCGCCGGGTACACCCACACCAGGCCGCTCACCGACCGCTTCGGACTCTTGTCGAAGAAGGCCGCCAGGATCAGCACGCCGTACGAGATCACGCCGGTGGCCTTCGCCAAGGCCGAAAGGGGGAAGAGGTCCGGCATCCGGCCGAGCTCCTGCCACGCCGGCAGCACCATCAGCACGATGGGCATCAGGAAGCGCTTGGGGATGAAGAGAATCGCCAGCACGCCGACCATGCCGACCGCCGCGACCTGAAGCGGATCGATGACTGTCAGATATGCTTCGAATTTGTCCACGCGTTATGGGACCCCTGTGCGAACGCCTTCAACGGGATGGACGTAGTCTATGTCGGCAGGAGACAGGGCCGGCCGTCATTCCGCCCGCCGGAAGAACCGCGAATCGGTCTGGTTCGAGGGGGCGGGCCGACGCCCCGCCGGAACTGCTCCGCCCCCCTTGGGTGCGACGATGAGACACAATGGGATCCCCCGAACACGACGACGGGGCCGCGCGGAATGTTCTCGCCTCCCGCCGGGCGAAAGCAGCTCCGCAATCACCCTGACCCTGCCCGGAGCACGCACGCCCCATGGCCAGTGAAGTCAAGCGCGGCCTGATCCGCATCAGCTCGAACTACATCCGGCTCTTCATCAACGTGGTCCTCGGGCTGCTGATGGTCCGGTGGATCCTGCAGGGGATGGGGGATGAAGCCTTCGGTTTGATCGCGCTGCTCGGCGCTTCGGTGGGCATCGCGTCGGAAGTCAAGGAAATCTCCAAGCGCAGCCTCATCCGCGAAGTGGCCGCTGCGTATCACAGCGGCGACGATCTTCACCTCAAAACGGTCTACAACTCGGCGATTGCGCTGTCGTTTGTGCTTGCCGGGCTTTCGTTCCTGATCTTCCTGATCATCGTGCTCATCGTTCCCTTGCTGAAGATCAGCCCCGGGCTTGAGCACGCGGCACGCTGGTTCCTGATCGCCAAGGGCGTCGAGTCGGCCGCCTTCGTGCTGCTCGCGCCGCAGCACAACATGTACCTGATCACAGAGCGCATGAGCAGCCACAACCTCTTCCTGCTCGTGGACCGTTCGTGGCCCGCCGCGGCCGCGCTCGCGGTGCTCCTCATGCGGATTCCGGACCCGGCGCACGGCGTGATCGTGTACGGATGGATGTCGGCGCTCGGCAGCGTCGTGGGGATTCTCGTCTGGTCCCTGTGGATGGTGCTCAGGATCGACCGCCGCCTGATCCCGGACCTGAAGCTCGCGCGGCGCAGCGCCCTCAAGGGCATCGTGAAGATGGGCGGGTGGAACTTCGTCACCGTCACCGCCATGAACCTCCACATCCGCCTCGACGCGATCCTGATGAACCTCTTCTTCGGCCTCGTGGGCAACGCGGCCTTCGGACTCGCCAACACGCTCAGCAACTACGTCCGCCGCCTCACCATGGGCATGACCGACGGGCTGGACGCCGTTTCCGCCCGCGTGGCCGCCGACAAAGGCTCCACCAAGCTCGGCTCCCTCATCTACCACTCCACGCGCCTGCACGCCGTCGTGGCCTTCCCCGCCGCAGCCGTGATCCTTGCTCTCTCGTACCCGATCATCGATCAATGGGTCGGCACCAAGGTGACCGACCCCGCCGTGATCCCCACCGCCGTGGCGATCATGCAGGCGCTGGTCATCGGCATCGCGACGCGGTCCATCACCGACGGCTGGACACGCATCCTCTACGGCGCAGGACACATCGACAAGTACGGCCCGCTGATCCTGCTCGGCGGGTTGCTCAACGCCCCCACCGCAATCTTCCTGATCTGGATGCTTCCGCCGCCGCATGACATGCTCGGACCGGCCCTCGCTTTTTCGATCGTCTTCACGATCTTCCACATGTTCCTGCTGCCCGTGATCGGGGCACGGACCATCCGCGTGCGCTACTGGGAGTTCATCCGGCCGATCATCGGGCCGGCGGTGCTGACGGCCGTCACCGTGCCGGCACTGCTTGCCGCACGTCGATTCATTCATGAGTGGAACCTGCTCACCCTCGGCGCCGTGATCGGCGCCTACGGCGCCCTGTACGGCGTCGCGGCGATCTTCTTCCTCATGTCCGCCGACGAGCGCCGAATGTTCATCCGCGGGTTCGCGCGCCGCATCCAGGGCAAGGCCGACAAGGAGGAGCGGCGGGCACGCAAGAAGGCGCGGCGGGAGGCGCTGGCCGCGGCCGGCATCTCGAACACCAACGACGCCGGCCCGGACCAGTGACGCCCCCTCCCCGCCGCCGGCTTCACTCTCCGGAAACAGGAGCGGCGAGCGTCACCTGCACGATGCGATGATCCGAACCGCCGCCGCCGAGCGTTCGCCACTCGCGCACGCGCCATGCAGAGGGAATCCATGCATCATCGATGGCGACGCGCGACCACGAGGGAAACGCGGCGGGCCATGTCCCGTCCGCGAGCCAGCGCGGCTTGCAGCGAAGCAGGCCGCCGCCCGATGCAAGCGCACGGTCCCGGGCGCCGCCTGGAGCGCCGTTGAGATCGCCGGCCACGATCACATCCAGTCCGTCGCTCATGGCCTCGCGGGCCGCTTCCACGACTTCACGCACCAGCTCGTTGCCCTCGCGCCAGCGCCGGGCCGTCCGCGGCGACTGCGCCTGAAACGCGATCACGACGAACGGACCGCCCTCGGCGGCCGGGCGCTCCACGCGAGCCGCCACCCAGCCGCCGGCGGCGCCATCCTCACCGCTCGCTTCGCCGGCGCGCGCTCCGATCGACGGAAGGTCGATCAAAGGCCAGCGGCAGAGGATTACGCGCCAGCCCGCCTCGTCCTCGACGGGTCGGCGCAGCACCGCGTGCAGCGCCGCGCCCGAAGGCCCCTTCGGCGCGCCGGACTTCATCCACGCCCGGGCCAATCCGCGCGGACACTCGCTGAACACCATGACGTCGTATCCCCCCGCGGCGATGGCGGACGCGATCGCGCCCTCATCGGTACGGGTCGGGTGAGCGTTCCAGATCAGAAGCCGCAGCGTCGCCGGATCTGCTTCCGCGCCGGATTCCCGTGCAGCGCGAGGCAGGAGCAGCACGGAACCAATCAATCCCGCAGCGCAGCACGACGCGAGCACGAGAAACCATCTGCGCCTGATGACCCACCAGCACGCGGTGGGGATGGGCGCGAGGAGAAGCGGCCAGGCGAAGGTTGCGCACAGATCCGCCCACCAACCCAGCGGCGCGCCGAGCACCAGCACCCCGAGGGCGAGCATGAGTGAGGCCCACGCGCCGCGAACGACGGTCCCGAGCTTCGGTGCTTTGGCACGGGCTTGAGCCGGCGTTGCGCCGGCTCGGGTCGAGCTTGAGCCGTGTTCATCGCTCATGCCCGACCTCCGCGGAGCAGGCCGATGCGCCGAATGCTGCGAGCGAGAAGCTGCATCGGCGACCGGTTGGGCTTGGAGAGATAGTCCCGCGCGAAGTGGAATGGCCCCTTGACGATCAGCCCCGCGGCGCGAAGGCGCGTGCCCGTCGACGCCCGCGAAGCACGATGCGGAAGTTCCGGATAGCTCTCCCGGATCATCCGGCGATCGGCGAGCATGTCCAGCGCGGCGATCTCGGCGGCAGAAAGATTGTTCATGTAGTAGTTGATCCGGGACGTGTTGAGTCCGCGGCTCTCGCTCTCGAGCTTGTACTTGCTCTCGCTCCGGTTGACGTGAGGAATGTCGAGCACCGAGCGGTCGAATGGAACGCCCAGGAACTCGAACACCCCGCGCACGGTCGGCTCCGGCGCGGCGGTGAGGTCTTCATACTTGACGATGCGGAACCGATCCGGAAACTCGGCGCCGAGTCGGCGCGCGAGCCGGATGCCCTGGTTCCAACTCACCATGTGGCCCCAGATGCGTTCTTCGTAGTCCGCCCTGCGCTTGCGCGAGGCGCAGATGTCGTAGGGATTGCGGAGCATGTAGAGCAAGCGGGCCTCGGGCATGAGCGTGAGGATCTCCCGGCCGTAGAAGATGTAGCTGGTCGCCTTCTGGCACCAGAAGCGACGCCCCGTGGCCTCGCAGGCGAAGCGCATCCCCTCGCGGAAGAGGTCGAGCGCGCGTGCTTCGGGGCGGGCGCCGATCCACTCGGCGAGGTGGTGCGCGATCCGATCGCTCAACTGCCTGTCCACGCGGTCGATGCGAAGTTCCGCCGCGACGGCCGCGGCACGGCGCTCCGGATCGGCGATCCGGTCGATCAGCGCTCGCCGTTCGAAGAAGATATTTTCATCCGTCTGGGCGAAGCATCCCGGGGCGCGCCCCAGGATCATCGTCAGGACCGTGTTGCCGCTGTGCTGGCGCCCGGAGACGAAAACAGGCCCCGGTCCGTTCTCACGCAGGCCGGGAGCGGAATGCCCCGGAGCGCTCACGAGCGAAGCCGCCGAAGCGTGCGGTCGAGCAGGTGCGACGGATCGCGCTTGAAAAACGTGAGGTAGGAGACCAGCCGGTAGAACGGCGCAACGGCGAGCATGCCCAAGGCCTTGAGGCGCGCCCCGAGCGAGTGCTTCATGCCGCGGTGCGGCACATCCGGATACTCGCGCTGCACCTCTTCTTTCCAGATGAGCAGATCTATGAGCGCAAGCTGAGCCGGTGTCAGTGCATCGCGGTACTTGTAGACCTTGGAAGGGTTCAGCCCCTTGATCTCGCCCTTGTCGGTGTAGCCGGTCTCGGACGTATTGACCTGCGGCACCTCGAGATAGCTCAGGTCGAACGGCAGACCGAGGAATGCGAAGAGGTCGCGCAGCACCGGCTCCGGCTTCGTCACCAGTTCCTCGTACTTCACGAAGCGGAAACGATCGGGGAACTCCCGCTGGATGGCCCGCGCAAGGCGGACGCCCTTGTTCCAGCCCACGCAGGTTCGAAAGATGGACTCGCGCCGGATGCCGCGCCGGCGGATGCGGCGCTGATCCGATGCGCAGATGTCGTAGGGATTCCGCAGCATGTAGATGATGCGGGCGTCCGGAATCGATTCGAGAATCTCGCGGGCATAGAAGATGTAGCTCGTGGCTTTCTGCACCCAGAAAGTCTTCCCCTTGGCCGCGATGGCCCAGCGCATGGCCTGTCGGAAGAGTTCGAGCGCGGTGGAGTCGGGATGCTCGACCGCATACTGCTCGAGATATGCGCCGGCACGCTGCTGGAGCTGCTCATCCAGCCTGTCCAGCCTGGTCTCGGCCGCGACCGCGCGCGCCCTCGCCCGCGGATCGGCGATTCGATCGATGATCGCCCGCTTCTCGAAGAAGAGGTTTTCCCGGCTCTGGCTCAGGCAGTCCGGCACGTTCCGGAACACGACGCTCATCACAGTGTTGCCGCTGTGCTGGCGTCCGGAAATGAAGATGGGGCCGGTGGACTCGGGACGGGGCGTCACGACGTCTCCCGGCTCGGCGTGATCCGTGGGGAAAGCTGCGGGTTGCGTCATTTCCGGTCGGACTCCGTTTGTGGTCGCAAAGTGTATCGTCCCCCGGGCGCCCGTCTTGCAGCCGGTTTTTGTCGTGACTTTGCGCTCCGCGCATGCGAGCATTTCCGGTCCGTGGCCGCCGCGGCGCGCTTGGAAGGGCGTCCGATGTCGGGCAACGCGATGAGCGAGGCCGAACAGGCGGCAAACCGATCGTGCCTCCGGCGCTCCGCGCCGCGCAACCGTTGCAGTCGTTGCATCTTCACAGGGGTTTTCCAGTCGTTGTTTGCCGCGGGGTTTGGCCGTTCTTACGCTCGAACCGGACGCAATGAATGTTTGAGTCCAAGGAGTCACGCCATGCCCACCACGTCAGGATTCACTGTGAAAAGGACGCGCGCCTGGAAACCGCTGCTGGTCGCGGCCATGGTGCCCGTCGCGGCCTGCGCCGCGGGTGCTACGGCCGGCAGCCAGCAGGCCGCGGGCGCCGGCGGCTCGGGGTACACGGTTCACTGGTGCGTCACGACCAAGGGATCGCTCCAGTCGAGCACCGGAGTGGATTGGGCGGACCGCGTCGAGTTCGACGGCGCACCGATTCGCAAGGATGCGGTGATCTTCTACATGTCGCAGCTCGGCCGGTTCCCCTTCGGAGGTCCGCACGAGCTGGTGGACGGCAAGGCGTCCTGGCTCAAGCCCGGCGAGAACTGGATGGAGCGGCACCTGAAGCAGGTCGAAATCGACGTTCAGGCCCGCATCCCCGATCCGAACTGGTCCGGGCTTGCCGTCATCGACTACGAGGGCTGGAACCTGTCGTGGGACCTGACGCCGAACATCGCAAGCTCGGGACCGTCCGACGCGCGCGATCGCGATTACCAGGACGACTGGCGCGACTACCTGATGGCGAAAGACCCGGCATTCAGCGGGATGAGCGGCACGGAACGTCAGGCTTACATGAAGCAGACGTACGAGGCCACGGCCCGCGACTTCTTCACCCAGACGATCCGCAAGTGCAAGCAGCTTCGCCCCAGCGCCAAGTGGAGCTTCTTCGCCTACCCGCCGAAGCTGTACATCAGCCAGCTCACTCCCAAGGGCGTGATCGGCTACGGCGATCTCTCGCATCGGGCCTCGGCCATCAACGACGAAATGGCCTGGCTGTATCAGGAAATGGACTTCGTGTGCCCCTCCATCTACGCCATCGGCAGAACCGTGCCGGACGGGCAGAAGCCCAACGTCCGTGAACGGGAGAACTCGATTCAGACGGATCGCCAGTACGTGCTCAGCAACATCCGCGAAGCGGTCCGCCTCGCCAACGGCAAGCCCGTGTACGCCATCACCACGCCGAAGTACAAGGGCACGCAGGGCTGGGAGCCGAAGGATCGATTCCTCGAAGACATCAACCTTCGCCATCAGCTCGAGCTGCCGCGCGAAGCCGGCGCCGCGGGCGTCATCATCTGGGACGGCATCGAGAGCGTCGAGTACTTCCAGAAGCTCAACGAGTATGTGAAGGAGAAACTGGCCGCGGAAGTCAAGCGCATGACGGGCGTCTCGGCACCCGCGAACGGCGCCGCGGCATCGAACGGCGGCAGCGCCAAGGCTCCCGAAGCCGCCCCGGCGCCGAGCCAGGCACCGGCTGCGCAGACCAAGGAAGAGAAAAAGCAGGAGCGCATCGAGCGCATCAAGACCCATCGCGCCGAGAAGAAGCGCCAGCAGCAGAACGACGACTGATCCTCCTCCGCCCCATCGCGCCGGGGCCTGAATCGACCGGGCGGGCGCGCAATGCGGGTGACTCCAGACGGCCGGCGCATCGAACGCGCCGGCCGTTTTTCACTCCGCTCGCACGGGCCGGCCGCCCGGGGTTTACCTCCCCAAAGAACGCACCCAGGCCCATTGCCTCTCGATACCCTCTGCGAACCCGGTCCGAGGCTCGAATCCCAGCTCGGCCCGGCTTCGCGTGAGATCCGCGAATGTGCGCTCCACGTCCCCCGGCTGGTCCGGCTGCGGCTCGAGGACGGCCTTGCGCCCGACGGTTCGCTCGATCGCGCCGATCATCTCACGCAGCGTGACGGGCTGGCTTCCGCCCAGGTTCCACACGCGGTAGCCGAACGCGCCGATGCGGTCCGCGGCCGCGAGCACCCCGGCGACAATGTCATCGATGTACGTGTAGTCGCGCGACGACGATCCATCGCCGAACATCGGCATCGGACGACCCGCAGGAATCGCGTCCATGAACTTTGCGATCGCAAGGTCGGGACGCTGGCGCGGCCCGTATACCGTGAAGAATCGCAGGCAGGCCACCGGCAGGCCGTAGAGGTGGTGATACGTCGCACCCAGCAGCTCGCAGGCCCGCTTCGTGGCCGCGTACGGACTGATGGGACAGGAAACATCGTCGGTTTCCGCGAAGGGGACCTTCGCGTTGTTCCCGTAGACGGAGGAGGAAGACGCAAGGACAAAGCGATCAACGGAGCGGCCGCGGCGGGCAGCTTCGAGCAGCGTGGCGGTCCCCTCCACGTTGACCTTGGCGTAGAGCGCCGGTTCCTGAATCGACGGGCGCACACCGGCCCGCGCGGCGAGGTGAATCACGCAGCTGAACCGACCGCGCTCGAAGAGATCGTTCATGGCCGGTGCATCGCAGATGTCCGCCTCCACCCACCGCAGCGCGTCGGCGTCGGACGCCTGCCGGTTCACCTCGCGCACGTTGCGCTCCTTGACCGAGCGTGGATAGAACGAGTCGAAGTTGTCGAGCGCCGTCACGCGATCACCGCGCCGCAGGAGGGCCTCGACCACATGCGACCCGATGAAGCCGGCTGCGCCTGTCACCAGAACGTGTGCGGAAGCTCGATTCACGCGCGTGGATCCTCACGGGTTAGGGACCGATAACTTCTGGCTGGACGGGCGGCCAAACACGCGACAAAGCGACAAAAGGAAAGCAGGGCGCCATTGGTAAACAGCGCCCCGCTGGAGGAGAGAGAGATCCGTTGTTGATATCTACTGAGTATCGACGGCCGCCGTTCGCGGAACTTGAGACTTTTTCGCGGAACGGCCCAGAAAAACGGCCTTGGCCTTGCGAAATCGCCAAGCCCCCGGCACACCCCAACACACCGCCGGGCCAACGTGCCGGACATAGTTAGCTTCCAGTGCGGGAGTTGTCAACATTCCGCGAAGAAGAAACCGACCAGATACCTCCCTCTTCTACCGATTTTTACACAGATTCGCACCACGCATATGTGATCTACCGATCATTATACGAACGATGCCCCTTGAATGGGTGGTATCCCGTAGACGACGTTGATCGAACCGGCCGGTGTCGATACTGAACGGCCTGATCACGCCTAAACGATCGAGATCCAGAGATTCGTGAGGACCCACGCATGGGCTGGCAGGGCTGGTACACGTTGGGAGTCGTCGGGCTGGTTCTAGGGTTGCTGATTTGGAACCGGATCGGGACGGACATCGTGATCGTGGCAGGCGTGGCGCTGCTGGTCTTCGGCGGGGTGCTCACGCCCAAGGAGGCCGTGGCGGGCATGTCCAACGAGGGCATGATCACCGTCGCCATCCTGTACGTCGTCGTGTGCGGCCTGACGGAGACGGGAGCGGTGTCGTGGCTCGGGCGAAAGCTGCTCGGCAGGCCGCGCGGCGCGCTCGGCGCCCAGCTACGCCTGCTGCTGCCTGTGACGACACTCAGCGCCTTCATGAACAACACGCCGCTCGTCGCCATGTTCATCCCGGTGGTGACGGACTGGTGCAAGAAGTACCAGCTCTCTCCGTCCAAGCTGATGATCCCGCTTTCGTACGCCGCGATCCTCGGCGGCACCTGCACGCTCATCGGCACGAGCACAAACCTGGTCGTAGCGGGCAAGTGGAAGGCCTCCGGGCGACCTGAGCTTGGCATCTTCGAGATCACGGCCATCGGCGTGCCGTGCGCGATCGTCGCGATCATCTACCTGATGACCCTCGGGCGCAGGCTTCTGCCGGAGCGCAAGCCGGTGCTGAGCGTGAAAACCGATGCCCGGTCCTACACCGTCGAAATGATGGTGGAGGAGGGCGGCCCGCTGGTGGGCAAGACCATCGAGCAGGCCGGCTTGCGCCAGCTTCCGGGGCTGTATCTCGCGGAGATCGAGCGCGGCGGCGAAGTGATCGCGGCCGTCGGCCCGGAGGAGCGACTCAAGGGGGGCGATCTGCTGTTCTTCGTCGGCGTGGTGGACTCCGTGCTGGACCTCCAGAAGATCCGCGGCCTTGTGCCCGCCCCGGACCAGGTCAAGAAACTCGCCGCGCCGCGCCCGAACCGCTCATTGATTGAAGCCGTCGTGTCGCACGATTCACCGCTGGTCGGCAGGAGCATCCGCGAGGGCCGCTTCCGAACCGTCTACAACGCGGTCGTGATCGCGGTGGCGCGAAGTGGAGAGCGGATCAACCAGAAGATCGGCGACATCGTGCTCCGCCCGGGCGACACGCTCCTGCTGGAAGCCCCCAAGGCGTTCCTCGAGCAGCACCGCCATTCCCGGGACTTTTTCCTCGTGAGCCAGGTGGAGAACTCGACCCCGATCCGGCACGAGCGGGCGACGCTCGCGCTGGTCATTCTCGCCGGCATGGTCGCGATCGCAACGTTCGAGCCTGTGGTGCTGGGCCAGAAGCTGCAGATGCTTCACGCGGCGGTCATCGCGGCCGGACTGATGATCGTCACCCGCTGCTGCACGGGGCCGGCGGCGCGGCGCTCCATCGATTGGACGGTGCTGGTGATCATCGCAGCGTCGCTTGGTCTGGGCACGGCCATGGAGAAGAGCGGGGCGGCCGCGACCATCGCGCACACTCTCGTATCGATGGCGCAGGGCAACCCCTGGCTCACCCTGGCGATGATCTACCTGACGACCATGTGCTTCACGGAGCTGATCACGAACAACGCGGCGGCGATGCTGGTGTTTCCGATCGCGGATGCGGCGGCCGCGAACCTCGGCGTGGATTTCAAGCCCTTCGCGTTCGCCATCATGATGGCCGCCAGCTCGAGCTTCAGCACGCCGATCGGCTACCAGACGAACCTGATGGTGATGGCGCCTGGCGGCTACCGGTTCACGGATTACTTCCGCGTGGGAATCCCGATGAACATCTTGATGATGATCAGTGCGTGTCTGATCATCCCGATGGTGTACCCGCTTGCGCCGGTGGAGGCGGCGACGCCTCAGCCGCCGGCGCAGGCCGCTCAACCGTGATTGGGCCGTAGGCGATGGGTGCGCCTGCGATGCAGATCGCAGCGCACAGCACGTTCAGCGGCAGGCCGAAGCGCGTGAAATCGAGCCACTTGTACCCGCCGGGGCCCATGACCATGAGATGGGTCTGGTAGCCGAGCGGCGTGGAGAACTCGCACGAGGCGGCCACGCACACCGCGATCAGGAACGGCAGCGGATTCAGCCCGTGCATCGCGCACGCCTCGACGATGATGGGGAACATCATGATCGCGGCCGCGTTGTTGCTCAGCAGCATGGTGAAGAACATCGCGATCAGGTAGACCACCGCGAGCAGGAACACGGGACCGATGGACTGCGCCCAGCCGAGCACCGAATAGGCGATGGCGCCGGCAAGCCCGGTCTTTTCCATCGCGGTTCCCACCGCGAACGAGCATGCGATCACGATGAGAACCTGCCAGTTGATGCCCGATCGCGCCTGCGGTCCGGTGCAGCAGCGCATCGCCACCATCAGGGCGGCCCCGAGCAGGGCCGCGACCATCTCGGTCATGTTCGAGGAAATGGAAGCGGGCAGAAACCAGGCAAGAAAGGATTCGCCGAAGGACATCAGCGCGATGACGAGCGCGAGCACGCCCAGGGAAAGCCATGCCCGGTCGTGACGCGGCGGCGATGCGCCCTCGATGGGGCTGACGACGTAGAAGTCGTTGGTGTCCCGGTGGGTGCGGATGAACTTCTGCGTGGTTTCCAGGAGCAAAGTGTCGCCGGGACGAAGGACGATGTCGCCGATCTTTCCCGGAAGAACGTGACCCTGGCGCTGCACGGCGATGACCACGGCTCCGTAGCGGGTGCGGAAACCGCCCTCGCGGATGGATTGCCCCACCAGCGGAGACTGCGGCGAAACCACGACCTCCGTGAACTGCATCCTCGATCGCACCGCGTCGGGCCGCACTTCGTCGGAAACGGGAACGAGGCCGCGGATCTTCTGCAGATCGACGACCGATTCAAGAATCCCCACGAACATCAGCACGTCGCCGGCCTGCAGCCTGAACTCGGGATCGACGGCATGGATGACTTCTCCGTCCCGCTCGATGCTGCTGAGAAAGAGGCCGGGCAGATGGCGCAGACCCGCCTGCTCGAGGCTCTTGCCGATCACCGGGGAGCCGGGCGCGACCTTCACGGCGCCCACGTACTGCTTGGACCGTTCGAGGTCCAGCGTCGCGCCGGCGGCGCTGGGCAGAAGCCGGCGCGCGAACAGCAGCATATACAGCACGCCCGCAACGGCGATCGGGATGCCGACAGCGGAGATCGTGAACATCTCCATCCTGGTCTCCGGCAGGCCCGATTTCGCCCAATCGTGCTTGTTGATCAGGTCGCCGAGGACGACGTTGGTGCTCGTGCCGATCAGTGTGCACACGCCGCCGAGAATGGCGGCGAACGAAAGGGGCATGAATAGCTGCGACGGCGCCACGCCGAAGCGCCGCGAGATCGAGCTGATCACCGGCATGAACATGGCCACGATCGGCGTGTTGTTCACGAACGCGGAGAGGAACGTCACGGGCACGATGAACCGCGCCTGCGCCTGCAGCGGAGTCTTCGGCCGACCGATGATCCCGGCGGTGAGAATCTGCATCGCGCCGGTTTCCTTCAGACCGGTCGCAACGACGTACAGGAAGGCAACCGTGAGCACGCCCTGACTGGAGAACCCCTTCACGGCCTCCGTGGGCGTCACGATCCCCAGCAGGAGCAGCGCGAGAACAACGCCGAGCATGATGAGATCGGGGCCGATCTTGTTGCGCGCGAACGCTCCGAGCATCACGAGGATCAACAGCCCGGTCGCCCAGCCCTGCCAGCCCATCGGGGCGGCATCGGTCGCAACAAGGATTGTTCCTGTCGGTGCGATCATGGTCAGCCCGTGCTACGCCGCTCCGACGCGACGTGTTCACCGCGTGCGTCCCATAATCGACCGAAAGGCGTACGACCTTCAGGATTCAATGAGGCCGAGGTCGCGGATCGCGCCGATCACCCGCCCGTGCAGCTTCGGCGGGGCAACGACGACGCCCTTGTTGCGCTCAAGCCCGCGTCCCTGGCCGAAGTCCAGCGGCCTGCCCAGCCCATCCGTGACGGCGCAGCCCGCCTCCTGAGCGATGAGCGCCCCCGCCGCGTGGTCCCAGATTCGTTCCACGTAGCCCTTCTTGGTCGGCATGCGCAGATAGAGATCGGCCTGCCCGCGCGCGACCACCGCGTACTTCGCCTGGCTGTCGAGGCGTGCCGGTTCGGCCGGCTCCCCGAGTTTCTCGAGAATACGCTCGGAATCCGAGTGGCTGGTATGTCCCGATTCGACGGATTCGCACATGCGAATGGGTTCGCCCTCAGCCGGCTCGAGGCGGCGGATGTGCAGCGCCGGAGCGGCGGGATTGTCGCACGGCAGCTCGTACACGCCCTCTCCCGCCACCGCAACATACATGGAGCCTGAAGGGTCGGGGTCATCGAACGGGCGTGAAAAGTCGCGCGAGAGATTCGGGCATCCCAGAACGCCCAGCACGGGCACTCCGACCTCGATCCACGCCAGAGAAACCGCGTACTGCTCGCCGCGGAGGAACCCCTTGGTTCCGTCGATGGGATCAAGGGTCCAGAAACCATGCACGGGATCGGTGGGCGGAGGCGGTTCGGCGCCGCCGAGGCCTATGGCATCGAGCACGGCCTCGGCCGTGGCACCGGGCCATACGGTGCGCACCGGCGCCAGGACGGCGTCCATGAGGTCGCGCTTGCCGTCGGCCACTTGCTGGCGCAGGGACTCGTCGTCTTCTTCCGCGACCAGCGTGACCTTGCCGAGATGCGATGAAAGCACGTGTGCAACCACCGCCTGACTGGCGAAGTCCGCGACCGTCACGGGGCTGCGATCGTCCTTGAACATGGACCGCACGCTCTCGAGTTCGCGCTGCACATGACGACAGACGGCGCTGGCCTGGGCAACAGCGGCCTTGGCCGCTTCCAGCCTCTGTTTCGGGGTGTACATGGGGAACTCCTGCCTGCAGGAATGGCGCATGCGCGCTCCGCGCGGCGCAGTGTATTGGATCGGCGGGAATCCGGTCGTTCGCCGACCGGGCGCCCGAGCAGACGCGCCGCCATCGGTCCATCTCGTTGAACAGGCTCGAGCCGACGGCCCGCTCAACTCCCCTTGATGATGCCGCGCGAAGCCAGCAGTTGCAGGCACTTCTGCACGCTCTCGGCCACGCTCAGGTTGGCTGTCTTGAGCACCAGTTCGGGATTGAGCGGGGCCTCATAGGGATCATCGATGCCGGTGAACCCCTTGATCTCGCCCGCGCGAGCCTTCTTGTACAGCCCCTTGGGATCGCGCTTCTCGCACACCTCAAGCGGCGTATCCACGTACACCTCGATGAAGTCCAGCGGGGCCGGACGGGCTTCCTTGTGGACCTGGCGCACCATGTCGCGGTCCTTGATGTACGGAGAGATGAAGCTGGTCAGCGCGATGCACCCCGCATCGGCGAAGAGCTTGGCGACCTCGCCGATGCGACGGATGTTCTCCGCGCGATCCTCGGCGGAAAAACCGATGCCGAACCGCTTGGCCGCGGCCTCGGGGAACCCCTTGCTCATCAGCGACTTGGGGTCGGTGTTCAGACCGAAGCGGATGTTGTCGCCGTCGAGCCGGTAGCAGTGCACCTTCCGATAGGTCAGCTCCTGCTCGAGGGCGGATGCGATGGTGGACTTGCCCGATCCCGAGAGACCGGTGAACCACATCGTCGCGCCCCGGCAGCCCAGCGACTTCCAGCGTTCCTCGCGCGTAATGTCGCCTTCGTGCCAGTGAATGTTCGTGGACGGAGTGCCGCTCATGAATCCATGTCCTCCGGCGATGGTTCGCCCGTGCTTGGCGGCTCTCCCTCCCCCTCGCGGGCTGAGCCGGACCGTCGGCACGCGCCCCCGGAACGCGGGGGCCAAAGGAGACTCGGGGCGCGTGGGGCGACAACGTAGGGGCCTGCGACGGGGGGAGTCAAGAGCGCCTTGGCCGCAGGGGCGAAGGAGTTGCCGGATGGCTCGGATCGATCCCTCGGCCCGGGTTATCGGGTTCCGCCTCGGTCGGCGCCCTTCAAGGGCGAGCGACCGAGGCTTGCGGCCGGAGCGTCACTCGTGGCCGGCGCAGTCCTCCAGCGTCGAGCGAATCTCTTCCGCCAGCTCCCGGCGAACCTCCGGATCGAGGTCCGACCGGAACACGAAGACCCAGGGCGAAGCATCCGCAGGCACCCAGAGAGCCGCGTCGATTCTCGGGGATTGCTCGGTGATGTACGCGGCGAGGCGGCGTCGCGCCTCGGGGTTGTCCGAAGGATCGAGCTTGATGGCGTTCTTGGCTCCCGCGAGCAGGGCGATGTCCTGCTCGCTGCCTTCCAGACCTTGGACGTTGAAGTTCCTCTCGCGGAGGGCCGCGGCCGCCTGCTCGAGCAGCGTTCGCGATTCGCTTCCGAGATCGACCGGCAGAAAGCTCACGACGAGGATGGCGGGGTGCTCGGGCATGGCCGCGTCATCAGGCCCGGCCTGCGCGGCGGCTGCATCATCTTCGGCCTCGCCGTCCGCGGCGCGACCGCCGATCATGCTGAAGGTCGCGCTGAGTTGATGTACCTCCGCGGTTGCCGCCGTCGTTGAACCGCCGACGGCCCGGGCGACTTCATCGGCGGCACCCGACACGTCACGGACGACCTCCTGAACGATGTCGGAGAAGTCGATGATGACGGCGCGCGAAGCGTCGTCGCGCGAAGCGAAGGCGAGCGGAGGAACGGCGACGTCCGCGAAGGGATGCTCGCCGGACATGTCCATCTCGAAGAAGGTGCCGCGATCCGCCCGGCGCTGATTGAGCAGGAAGAACACGCCGACCACACACAGCATCACGAACAAGGCCACCGCTGCGGCCACGCCCGCGTTGGGCGCGTTGCTGTAGCGCGCATGCGCGGAACGGCGGCTGCGCACGCGCTGCTGAGCGGCCCGGGCGCGAGCCTGGGCGCGGGCCCGTTGTTCATGGGCCGGGATGCCCACCGGACGAGCACGGACGGGCCGCGCCGGCGCCGCGGGGGTGCGCCGAGCCTGGAACCCCGCTCCTTCGGGCGCGCGGGCCGCGGATCCTGCGACTGCTTCTCCGCCCACGACATATCGACCTGTGATCCAATCCGAGACGTGCAGGCGCGGACGCGATCGCCCCGCCCCGCCGGCAGCGGCGCCCTTGCCAGCGCCGGGACCGACGCCGAAGTTCACATCGAACACGAAACCGCGATCATCCCGCGCCGGGTCCGGACGGGGCGCGTGAGCGGTGGGCGCGCCGGCATGAGCGGCAACGGGAGCGGGCGCGACGAAAGGCTCCGGCGCAGGCTCGATCACGCTGACAGCCGAAGCGTTTCGCCCGCTCATCGAGGGCAGATCCACCGGCTTGAGCGCGAAGGGATCGGGGGCATCCTGGATGGCGCGGAGGTCGGCGAGCATCTCGGCCGCGGACGAATATCGCTGATGCATGTCCGTCATCGCCCTGCGAACGACCCACCGGAGCGCCTCGGGGCACTTCTTGGAGATCTGTGAGAGCGCGCCGTGGGCCGGGAAGGAGTTCTCGATGACGGAGTAGAGCACGGCGCCCGCGCCGTAGATGTCGAACTTCACGCCGTTCACCTCGTGCACCTTGGCGCCGCGAAGCGCCATGCGCACCAGCTCCGGGTCGCGGAAGTACTCTGTGCCGTGCGTCGTGAGCGTCATGCCCGATCGCAGCGGCGTGACAAGGCCGAGATCCACGAGGTGAGCTTTGCCGTTGAAGACGATGATGTTGTCGGGCTTCACATCCTTGTGCCACAGCCCGCCGCGGTGGTAGTAGTCGAGCGCCGTGAGCAGGTCGGCGATGTGGGAGAGAGCGTCGCGCAGGCGCCGGTGATCGAGGCCCGCGGCGCCGGACTCCGCGTGCAGGCGCTTGGTGACGACGGTGAGATTCTCGCCGGGCACGTAGGGCATCACGTAGTAGAAGCGTTCGTCGCTCAGCTCGTGATCGAGGATCAGGCCGAGATTCCGGGCGGCTTCGAGCGCGCGGCTTTCTCGAACGATCTGCGGCATGGTCGAACCGTCCCGCAGAGAAAACGACTTGATGACCACCTGGTCCACGTCCCGATTGCCGGCGCGCGCGAACGCGGCGAGCTTCTGCTCGGAAGGGTCTGCGATGTAGAGCTTGCCGCCGGAGCCGCCCGTAGGCAGCGAACCGACAATGGTGTATCCGTCGAACTGCCCGGTCCGCCGCGAGGGCCGGTCGGACCCGGGGGCCTGTGCGATGGCGTCGGGGATGCGCTGCTCAATGCCCTCGGTCAAGGGACTGAGCAGCAGCAGGCGCGCCGGATGGCCGATGACCACCCGGTAGGCGCAATGCCCCGCGGCGATCAGCTCGTCCTGCAGCCCGCGCCCGAAGTGCCGCGCGGCGGACCATCGGCCGATCACGATGTTCACAAGGACCAGCGGAACATAGATGAGGCTTGTGATGAGGGCGCCGAACAGACGCAGCGTGTCGCCGAGCATGCCGACAACGAACGTGAAGATGTGCTTGATAAGCCAGGCGACGCCCTTGAAGAACGGAATGAAGAGGAATACCGCGGCGACGATCGCCACGGGGATTCCGATGAAGATCAGGAGCAGGATGAGCAGGACATTGGGCGACATCTTCGATCACCTCCACCCGCGAGCTGCCCCGACGGTGAGCGCCGGGCCGTTTCTCGCTGCGCCGGCCCGTCATTCGACGAATGACGCGTCGCGCCTCCGCTCTTCCATCACCCGGTGGTAGACCTCGGAGATGGCCTCGTCGAACGCCGCGTCGTCGGCCTTGTTCGGAGCAAGCTGGATGCCGTTTCGTTCCGGCTCCGCGAGTTCATCCTGGGTGAAGCTGTAGGTCTGGACGACTTCCGTCAGCTTGCTCCGAAGCAGTTCCCGAACTTTGGCCAAGCGCCGGCTGACGGTGGGTTCGCTCATGCCCAGAGATTCGGCCACTTCCTTGCCGCTGAGGCCGTCGAGAATCCGCATGCGGTACACGGAAAAGTCCGTGAAATCCGCCTCGCGCTCGATCATCCGGATCGCGGCGCAGACCTTCGCCCGGAACACCGCCGCCTCGTAGTCCCCGTCCGGCGATGCCGCGGAACCCTGCGCCATCCAGGATTCATCCAGCCCGGCGGCCTTCCTGCCGCTGCCGCGCTTCTGTGCCATGCGCCGGTCCATTTCGTCGCCCAGCAGGTGCTTGGCGATGGCCAGCAACCATGTGGAAAAGCGAGCACCGCGCGAGGGGTCGTACCGATCGATGGAGTCGGAGAGCGCCGCGAGGGTCTCCTGCGAAAGATCCCGCACTGTCTCGACGCCGATTCTTCCCTTGCCCCACTTGGTGAGCTGGGCGCGCAGCACCGGGCCGAAGGTCTCCCACAGCTCGTACCAGGCGGTCTGATCCCGCGCTCGCAGGCGGTTCACAAATGACGTTGTGAGGCTGTTGAGCATGACGCCCCTCGGCGGCGCCGCGGAGGCCGGTATGGCCTTCCATGGCTCAGTGATTCCACCCACGGTCTCTCCGCGCAGAGAGCCGGGCCCAGGGACGTCCGGCAGGTCAACGCCGTGCCGGGCCACCCAGAACAGCATACGACGCCGGAAACGTTATGCGTGGTTCGGCCCCCCCTTTTTCAGGTCCGGAAACAGGGAATCGCCGGCAGCCAACCCGGAACGGGGCCGGCCCGGCCGCCGAGGCGCTGAAGCGGCAAATAGCTGCGCAAACGGGAGAGCCGGCGCGAAATCGGGCGAACGCGAAGGCCAAGAAACAGCTTGGACAAGCAGTGCTCGGAGGGCCGCGTAAGCCCCGACCTGGTTGGAGAAAGGACAGAAACCATGGCCATCTGCAAGACAGTCATCCGGGGCGTCGTGATCACGGGTGTGGTCGCCGGGCTGGCCGCGGGCGCCGTGGCCGTGACGGCGGGGCCGCAGGCGCTCTTCGCGATCGTCGGGCAGGCGCGCGACAAGGTGGCGCACACGATCGAACTGGCGATCGATGATCCGGTCGCGCTTCGTGCGCAGCTGCGCGAGCTTGAGTCGGCGTACCCCGAGCGCATCGGCGAGGTGCGGGGCGAACTCACCGAACTGCAGCAGCAGATCGCGCAGCTCCAGCAGGACGGGCTGGTGGCGCAGAAAGTCGTCGAGATGGCCTCCGCGGACCTCGCCAGCCTCAAGGACATGCTGGCCCGCGCCGAGTCGGCGCGGACAGGCGCGCCCTACACCGTCATCAACGTTCGCTTCGGCGGGCAGGCCCTCTCCCTCGAACAGGCCTACAGCCGCGCGACGCAGATCAGCAACACCATCGCGGCCTACCAGACCCGCGTGTCGGACGCCGAGCGCGACGTGACCTTCCTCCAGCAGCAGGCCGACCGGCTCAACGAGCTGCTCGCCCAGTTGGAGACCGAGCAGGCCGAACTCCAGGCCCAGATCTGGCAGCTCGACGGCCAGATCGAAATGATCGCGCGCAACGACAAGCTCATCGACATGGTCGAGCGCCGCCAGAACGCCATCGAGAAGTACGACAAGTTCGAGGCCGTGAGCCTCGAGCAGGTCAAGAGCCGCATTGCCAAAATCCGCTCAACCCAGGAAGCCCGCCTGAACGCTCTCGCGGCCAACCGGGGCACCGACTACGAGACCAAGGCCAGAACCACGCTCGATTCGGAGCGCGCGGCGAAGCAGATCTTCGAGCGGGCGCAACAGCTCAGCCAGCCCAAGCCGGAGACCGTGGAGATCACGCCCTCGGGCGCGACCCAGCCGGCGCAGGACGACGGCTCCAAGAGCGTGGCATCCGTCGAGCGCATTGTGATCGACTGATGCACGCGCGGCTGCGTGCCGCATACGCCGATCTCCCCAACGCACCACGAACGACGCCACCCAGGCCGCCGCGGGACCACGAGTTCCGCGGCGGCTTTCTCTCATGGATATCGCGGCCCCCCGGACACGCGCCGACCGGAGCGATCACTTCCCCGGCGCGGTTGATCCGCCCGCCAGCATCTTCCTCACCGCCTCCAGCCGCCTCTTGTGGATTTCCTGCTGCGGCTCAAGCTCCACCAGTGCCGCGATGTGCCGCTCGGCGCTGCGCGGGTCCTGGCGCTGCAGCGCAACCGTCGCGGCCAGCTCTCTCAGCGAGGGATCAAACGGCGCGATCGTGGTAGCTCGCTCCGCGCGCGCCCATGCCTTGTCCAGCTCGCCCAGCGCCGCGTACCGCCGAGCCAGCTCGCTCGCGTACGCGGGGCTGTAGCCTTCGCGCTCGTCCAGATACTCCAGGTGCGGCACGGCCTCGGCGGCGTTGTCCTGATCGAGGTAGAGCCGAGCCAGGTGCCGGTGCGGCATGGGATCGACCGGCCTGGCCGCGGCGTAGCGCTCCAGCAGCGGGATCATCTCGGGCGTCGCGCTCCCGCCGGCCTGCTCGAGGTCCTGCAGAATCTTGAGTTCGAGCACGTCGGGATGGTCGGGGTGCGCGGCGTACCAGTAGTCCACGAGCTGGGGCGTGACCTGCGCGAGGTCGAACTCGAAATCGAGCCAGCCGACGTCTTCCTCGAACGGCGCCGGGCGCCCCCCCAACCGACGCGGACGGAACGCATCCGCCGCCCCGCCATTCTCGCCGGCTTCCGGTTCGTTCACGCAGGGACGCGAACCGGCGAAGGCGATCCTGGCGGCCGCGGCCGCGGCGAGCCGGCGCAGCGTGGCGCCCGCCGCGTCGCGCAGTTCGCTGTCGAGCATGGTCTCTTCAAGGCGCAGCTCGTTGAGCGACGGGCGAGGCAGCATGCCCCACTTGGCCGCGTCCTGCCAAGCCCATTCGACGAAAGCATTGTGGAAGTCCTGCTGGGAAAGGCCCAGCACGCTGGTCATGGCCTCGTCCTCGCGGATGCCCTTCGCATACAGGTCCATGAGGTCCAGCGGAGCGCGGCCGCCCCAGCGCTGCACGATGAACTCGTACATCCAGTGGCCCTGCGCGTAGGCCTGCGCGCGGTCGGTCGGCTTCTCCGGGCGCACGAAGGCGGTGTTGATGCGTCGCATGTCGAAGAGTTCATGGTTGACCAGCGCGCCGACGAGCAGCTCGCATCGCGACAGATCGCGCGGTGCGCCTTCGACGTAGACGGCCGCGGCCTCGGTGAACCAGTGCGGGATGCGGTTCTTCGTGCGCGAGAGCGTCACCGTGTGCGTGTACTCGTGGCGTACCGTTCGCACCCAGTCGTACAGACCGAGGTGCTTCTTGCCCTGGCGCGGCACTTCCATCGCGATGAGAGGGCCGGTGCAGGCCGCCACGGTGTGGATTCCCGGCATGCCGGTGATGCGCACCGCGAACCACTCATGATCCGGCATCACTTCGATGACGGTCTTGACCGCCGGTTCGTGGTCGATCGCGGTCGAGACGATGCGGTGAATCTCTTCCAGCGGCGCGAGCATGTCCGCCGCCATCACGCGGTCCACGCCCGGCTTGTAGCGCACGATGAAGTGATCGCTCTCGATCTCCTCGTACGTCAGCAGCTCGTTGATCAGCGTGAGGCTGTTGCCCGCGCGGACGTTGAAGGGGTCGAGTTCCACGGCACGCTTCAGCGCCAGACGGGCGGCGTCGTCGCGCCCGGACTGCATCTCGAGCAGGCCAAGCTCGATGACCGGCGCCGGCCAGTTGGGCTGGCGTTCGATCGCCCGGTTGAGATACTCCGCCGCTTCCGAGTATTGCCGTGCCTCGGAGAGCGCGGCACCGACGGCGTACAGCGCTGCCGGCGACTTCGGCGAAAGTGCATCGAACTTTTTCAGTGCTTCCTCCAGGGCATCCCAGTCATATCCGAGCGAAACGACGGCGGCCTCCAGCGAGAGCGCTTCGCGCATCGCGGGAAAGCGTCGCAGCACGCGCGCCACGCGTTCGCCCGCAAGCTCGGGGTCGTTCAGGCGCAGCGCCGCGCGCGCGAGCGCAAGGTCCGCCGGCGCGCTGGTCGGGCCGGTCTCATCGGCGCCCGAAAAACCCGCGATGCGCCGCACGGCCTGCGTCATCCTTGCCGCGATGGCCTCGGTACGATCGAAGTCGAACGTGCGGACGGTATGCTCGGCGAGCAGACCCCAGGCGCGGACGCACACGGGGTTCAGGCGCAGCACCTCCGACGCCGCCGCGACCCCCTCCCGGTCGTTGTCCTTCTCGAAGAGCAGCTCCGCTTCGGTCAGTATCGCGGGCCAGTAGAAGCGGTCCAGCGTCTGGCGCGCCGTGGCGAGCAACTGCATCATGCGCTCGTAATCCTGCGCCGGCTGGCCGCGAACGCGGGCGCGGATGCGCAGCGCGCGCACGCCTTCGACAAGGTCCTCCGCGCTGCGCCGGGTTTCGCGCGTGAGCGTGGCGACCACGGGATCGATGGCCGCGTCCGCCTCGGGAAATCGGCCCAGGCCCTCCAGCGCCTCGGCGCGGAGTCGCTGGGCGCGGAGCGATGCCTGACCGGCAAGCAGGGCGAGCGCTTCATCGAGGTCGCCGCGCGCGACGGCCGCTTCGGCGCGATCCTCGGCCGGGACCGACGCATCGGAGAACGAGGGATCGTCGTAGGCTCCAACGATCAGCGCAGCACGCGCACGGCGCGCGGGAGAAGCGAGGTCCGCCTCCCGCCAAAGACCGTGGAAGATCCGCAGATCCGCGCGCTCGTCATCGCTCAGATATTCCAGCCCGATTCGGGTGAGCACGCCTTCCTGCAGCGGTGGAGGCTCCACGAGCGACGCGGGCTGGGCCGGCACGGGCGGAGCAGTTGCGCTGAGCAGCGCCATCACGCCCGCCAGAGCGGCCGCGATGCGCCGTCCGGCGCGACTGCGTTCCCGGTCGCTCGGGCGAGCGCCCCTCGACGGCATGCGCATTACTCCTGAGTATTACCCTTCTCGCCCGCGGCATCCGCGGCGGGCGATGCATCCTCATCGCGCGGCGCGAAGCGCCCCTCGTCGATGCGGATGATCCAGCCTTCCTCCTGCGGAGGGTCGATGTGGATGACCGCCGCCGGAAACTGCGGATCGTTCTTCTTGACGCCGACGAGCTGCACGGTCGAGATGTCGCCCTCGCGGTGCACGGCACGGGACATCATCGGCATAAGCGTGTCCCTCTCGTACCAGAGCCGGATCTCGGTGAAGCGATCCTCCTTCGCGAACTCCTCCCGGGGCACGAGGCGAAGCTGCCATGCATCCGCGACGAACTTCCTGAACTCGACGTCCTTCTCGGACTCGAGGCCCGATTGCGCAGGGAGAAGCTCGGCCTCGTACCTCGCCAGCACCGCATCCTTCTCCTGCCCGACGGGGAGCGGCACGAGCATGCTGTCCTTCTCGCCCACGCGGAAGGGGTCGGAGCGCTCGCCCGGGCGCGCGATGCGCATCTTGCGGAACAGCTTCTCCTCGAGAATCTTCTCGACCAGCCATTCGCCGTCGAAAATGTAGTGCTTCTGGTCCAGCCGCATCACGTCATCGACCAGCATGTGTTCGAGCGTGATGGCGAAGGCTCGCCGGGGCGGGGCGTCGGCGGCGTCGCGTTCGTTGCGGAAATACAGCGAGCCGTAGCGAATCTGGCTCTCATCCTGCATGTACATGTAGCGCTCGTACACGATCTGCGCCCGCAGCGTGTGCACGCCCTTGTCCGCATCTTCGAGCGCCGCCAGCAGATCCTCCGCCGTGCGGATCTCGGCCGCGGCGCCTTTGGCGACAGGCGCAACCGGCTCCGCTGCGCCGGTCTGCATCGTGCCTTGGCATACGAAGCCCGATCCCACCAGCAGGGCGAGCATCCACGATGGCACAAGGCTCTGAGGCATGGCGGCTGGTCCCTTGTATCGGCGGAACGGGGCGGAGTTGAACCGAGGATGCCGGTCCGGCGGTGAACTTTACGCCCTGTGCCGCCCCGATTCCGGACGTTCGGGCAGGCCGCGCAGAAACTCGGACAGCACCTCGGCCGCGGCCAGGGCATCGCGCCGCTCCTTCTTCTGCTGACGGGAAAGGCCGGATTGTGACATGCGCCAATCCGCGGCGGCCGTGCTCAATCGCTCGTCCTGATAGTGAACGCGCAGGCCGGTCCGCGCGGCGAGGCGGGCGCCGATATCCCTTGCGCGCGCCGCGGGCGAGCCTTCCGATCCGTCCATGTTCAGCGGAAGGCCGAGCACGACTTCCACGCGCCCCGCTTCGGCCGCAGCCGCGGCCAGAAGACCGAGCAGCCGCTCCACGCCCGCCGGCGTCGCGAGGCTGCACTCGACGACCTTCCAAGGCGAAGCCAGGCGCGTTTCATCGTCTCCCAGCGCCAGGCCGGTGCGCTTGTCGCCGAGGTCGATGCCGAGGTAGCGCATGGGTGGAGGCATCGGGGACGGGCGAGAAACGCCCGGGATCACGGTTCAGCGCGCGCCGACCAGCCGTTCGCGCTCTACCTCGGCCATCGGCTCATCGTGCCGCGCGAGTCCGGCGCGCGGCGCGGTTTCGACCAGCGCGCCGGGCGGCGGATTGAAGCGCGAGCCTGCGAGCGGGATCGGACGATTGACATCCGACTTCGGCAGCATCGGGCTGATGAAGATGGCGCCGGCGCCGAGACCGATGTTCATCAGGAGGAGGATGTACCACTCGGTGCGCCCGATGTAGACGAGGATCGACGTGGCCACCACCACCGCCAGCGACAAGGGGATCAGCGACTGCCACGCGAGCTTCATCACCTGGTCGTAGCGGATGCGCGGGATCGTCCAGCGAATCAGCATCATGAAGCAGATCGAGAGCATCACCTTGCCGTAGAAGACGGCGAACTTCACCAGCATCGGCCCGATCCCCACCGCCTCCGGGTAGGTCCACGGCACGAACGGCAGGTGGTATCCGCCGAAGAAGAGCACCACGCAGAACGCGCTGCTGGTCACCATGTGGGCGTACTCGCCCAGGAAGAACAGCGCAAACCGCATGGCCGAGTATTCCGTGTGATACCCGCCGACGAGTTCCTGCTCGGCCTCGGCGTTGTCGAAGGGCGCGCGGTTCGCCTCCGCGAGAATGCACGTGTAGAACAGAATGCACGCGATCGGCTGCGCGAAGACGTACCAGACTCCGTTCGCCTGCTGCTCGACGATCACGCTCGGGCGCACGCTCCCGACCACCAGCAGCATCGCCAGGATGGAAAGGCCCAGCGGGATTTCATAGCTCACCATGCCGGCGCTGGCGCGGAGGCCGCCGAGGAACGAATACTTGTTGTTGCTCGCCCAGCCGCCCAGCGTCACGCCGTACACCCCCAGCGACGCCACCGCCAGCAGGTACACGAACCCGATGTTCACATCCGCGCCCGCAACCAGCGCCCGCCCCGCCTCGACCAGCTTGGTCCCCGCGATCGTGATTTCGCCTACGTCGATGTACCCGCCCCAGGGGATCACCGCCCACCCGATCATCGCCGGCACCACCGCCGCCATCGGCGCGATCGTGAAGAGCCACTTGTCCGCACCGTGAGGCCGGTAGTCCTCCTTCAGGATGAACTTCAGCCCGTCTGCAAGCGACTGGCCCAGCCCCCAGAACCCGAAGCCGCGAAAGAGCTTCTGCAGCACGGGCAGGCCAAGGTCGAACCCGACCCGGTTGGGGCCGATCCGGTCCTGGATGTAGGCCGAGATCTTGCGCTCGAGATAGATCAGGAAGGGGATCGTCCCGAGGATGACATGCACCATCGCCACGACGACGATGATGCCCACAAACACCTGCGCGGAAAGGGGGAGGAGCTGCATGGGGCGGGTAGTGTAGCGGCGCGGAACCCTTCCCCATCAGCCGGGCAGGGGGTCGGGCCGCACGCGGCATTTCCTGAATCACTCAGCCACGCTGACCCCAACGCTCCACGCTCAACTCCGTCGAACCTGTATGCACCATGCCCGACCCCGCCGCCAAGCCCGCGCTGCGTCTCCATGCCCCCGTCATCGGCGGCCGCACGTTCGAGGTGCTCGGCCCGGCCGACCCCGACGACCTTGTCCGTGCCGCGATCGAACGGGGCGATACCGACGCCCCTTACTGGGCACACCTCTGGCCCAGCGCTCTGGCACTTGCCCGATACCTCGATCGGTCATCGCTGATCGGGCCGGGTGTGCGGGTGCTCGAGCTGGGCTGCGGCCTCGGCCTGCCTGGGATCGTCGCGGCCGCGAAGGGCGCGACGGTCACGCTGACGGATCGGTTTCGGGAATCAGTTGATCTGGCCTGCGCGAACGCGGCGCGGAACGGAGTCCCGTGCGCGGGCGCGGTGTACGACTGGACCGGCGAAACGCCGCCGCCCGGGCCCGCGCCCGATCTCGTGATCGCATCGGACATTCTGTACGACGCGGCGCTGCACGCGCCGCTGGCGCGATTGCTCGCGCGGCTGGGCTGCCCCGCGCTGATCGCAGACCCGAATCGTCTGACGGCGGACAACATTCCCTCAGTCTTCGCGGCCGCGGGACTGCGCACGTGGGCCGCGCCGCTGGAGTCGGGGCGGTTGTTCACGGTACATCCGTGAGCACGGCCAGGCGCCCACCAAGGCGGAAAGCAGCCTCGGAAGCGTGACACGGGATCGCTGGCGACAGAAAGTCACGGCTCACAGGGTCGATTTGCGTTGAATCTCCCGCGACAAGCTCATATTATTAATTGTAAAGCAACTCTGGACAGCCTTGACAGGGGGCTCTGGCAGAGTGACGGAGGATCAGTATGAGCCGCGCGAAGTCGAACAATCGATCGGTTATCGGATGGGCCGCGGCTGTCCGTTGCGCGGCGATGTTGACGACTCTGTTGTGCCCTGCTTCCGCGCTCGCGGCAGTCGAGGGCCGGCGGAACGGTGGGGCGGGGGGGGAGGGAAGGCGCCGCCTGATTACGGACTGGAATGGTGTACGGTCGGCGATCCGGGGAATCGGGCGACGCTGCCGCACGAGGTGCCGGGCGTTCCGCCGCCGTTCCCCACTGAATATGGCGCGGTTGCTTACACATACCGGATGACCAGAACGGAGATCACGGCCGGGCAGTGGCTGGAGTTCGTCGAGGCGTACGGTCCGTTCAACAAGGGCGATCTGAACGACAACGCCTTCACAGGTCCCTACATCGACCATATCGGCGGCGGCTTCGTGCTCTTCGGCGATCCCAACCGGCCGACCATGATGTCTTTCGAGTTCGCGGCCCGCTTCGCCAACTGGATGCACAACGACAAGGCGCTCACCGCAGAGGCCTTCGAGAGCGGCGCCTACGACACCAGCACGTTCTATGTGGATGACCGGGGTGTGTACCACCACCAGGCGCAGCGCTCGCCTGGAGCGAAGTTCTGGATCCCGAGCCTCGATGAATGGACCAAGGCCGCGCACTGGGACCCGGAAGCGGACAGGTACTGGTACCACCAGGGCGGCCAGGATGAGCCTCTGATCAGCGGCCCGCCGGGTGTGGGCCAGACCAACGCCGGGATTCCGGGCGGGCCCGACTTGGTCGGCCAGTATCCGAGTGTCATGAGCCCGTGGGGGCTTCTCGATACCTCGGGGGGGGTACGAGAGCTCACGGAAACCGTCCCAGTGTGGATGGGATTCGAGAACGAGGTTCGTGTAACACGCGCTTCAACGCGCCTCGGAGGTATTGCCATAGATCGGTTAGATAGCTTCGGATTGACTGGTGTCGAGATTGGACTCTTGTCGGGTCTTCGGCTGGCGTCAGCCGTACCTGTTCCATCGACCGCCTTCGTTTTGGTCGGCGTGGCGGCGCCGTTCACCAGAAGAAGGAGACGGTCATGCGGAACTCACTCGGGCTGGCCTTTATATTCAGCGCCATTCTCGCCCCAGCGGTCGTGACCCGAGCAGATGTGGCTGTCAACGGCGGCTCCTTCACCGACACGGGCCTCATCGACTTCGGCGACAGAGACCCCCAAGTCGCCGGCATGAAGGGCAAGCACGTCATCAACAACGACACCGACTCCACCGACCTCGACATCGTCCTCACCGACTCCGGCTGCGGCACCGAGAACTTCACCGGCGGCCCGCCCGAACCGCTCGGCGACCTCGGATTCGAGAGCATCGAAGAGTTCATGGAGTTCTTCAATGGCCTCGATGAGGATGCCCAGTCCGATTTCATCCTCTTCATGCTCAACGCGATGGAAGAGTAACCAGAGGGATACCCGGCGCAGCGATCAGGCTGCGCCGCCGCGTTCACTCGCCAGCTCATCCAGCACCAGCATCGCCCTTCGCAGGTGCGGGATCACGATCGACCCCCCCACCACCAGCGCCACATTCAGCGCATCTTCGATCTGCTTCGGCGTCGAGCCGGTCTTGATGCACTGCTCGAGGTGATAGTTGATGCAGTCGTCGCAGCGCAGCACCGCCGAGGCGACGAGGCCCAGCAGCTCCTTGGTGCGGTCATCCAGCCCGCCCTCGGCGGAAGAATCGCGATAGGCCCCGCTGTCGAGCGTGAGGAATCGCTTGATGCCGAGGTGCTCGGTCTGCATGAGCCGGGCCATGGCGTGCGTGCGCGCGGCGCGGAACTCGTCGATGCGTTTGCCGGTCATGGCGACACTGTACGCGTCCGGCCCGCGTCCGTGCCCTGAGGGGAACTACACCCGGGCCGGGTCCGGCTGGCCCGGCGGGTGTTTCGCGGCCGCGGACGGCGGGACCGCGGGGCCGCTCGCTGCGCCCGCCACCGCCGGCGCGTGCCCGTGCAGGGCCAGCATCTTCTCTTCCAGCACCTTGCGCCGGGCGAGCTTCACGGCCGTGACGCCTATGAACGCCGCGACCACCAGCGCCAGCGTGAAGACGATCCGCATCCGCCACATGGTCATCATCACACCCAGCACCGCGAAGAGAGTGGCGATGCCGTAGAGCGTGAACACCGCGCCCTTCACCCCCAGCGCCCGCTTGAGCATGTGGTGCAGGTGCTGGTCATCCGGCGCGCTCAGCGGCTTGCCGGCCATCTTGCGCCGCACGATCGCCAGCGATGTGTCGATGATCGGGATCGCGTAGATGATCAGCCCCGCCACCACGAGATGCGTCTTGCCCGTGTCGCCCAGCGTCAGCACGAGCAGGATCGTCATGTACCCGAGCATGAGCGACCCGCAGTCGCCGAGGAAGATCGTCGCGGGGTTGAAGTTGTGCGGCAGGAAGCCGAGGCATGCGCCGAGAATCGCCATGGCAAGAACGACGCGCGTCGAATCCAGAGGTCCGTCATCGCTCGCCGCGAGCATCAACCCGACCACCAGCAGGGCGCCGGCCGCGATGGCCGTCAACCCCGAGCACAGCCCGTCCAGTCCGTCGATCAGGTTCGTGGCGTTGCACGCGCCGAGCACGAAGACGGCGATGATGGCGGTACCGATCCAGTACACGAGGTCGAACTGAAGCGTGCCGCCCGGCGCGATCATGGGCAGCGCAAAGGGCAGGGTGATGTCGAAGACCAGGGACTGGTTGCCGATCAGGGCGCCGATCGGCTTCATCACGTTGGCCGCGACCTTCGTCCCGACGTCCTGCATCGCCAGCGCGGCCGCGGCCAGGAGCTGCCCCCCTACCTTCACCCTCGGCGCGAGGCCGACGACGTCATCAATCAGGCCGGTGAGCATGATCACCGTCATGCCCAGCACCACCGAGACGGGAACCACCTTCTGGTCGAACCGCGACTCGTGGATCGCGTAGATGCTTTCCGGCATGGTGATGCCGAAGTAGCTGAAGGCGATGCCCGCCAGCATGCCGAGGAAGACCGCGACTCCGCCCAGATACGCGACCGGCACACGGTGGAGCTTGCGAGCCTCCAGGGGCTTGTCCACCACGCCGTGCGTCACGGCCAGGTGGCGCATGATCGGCGTCGCGCACACCGAAACGAGAAACGCGACCACGAACACGCCGAGGTAGCCGTGAAACACCTCCGTCGGGCTGGAAGGATCAACGGCCTCCAGCACGGAGGTCTTCGAGGGCGCAGCCAGATCGGGAAGCGTGGATGCCTCTCTCGGACTGAGCCTGCCCGATGGATCGAGGTCCTGCGACGCCAGGACGGCCCGCACGAGGGATGTCATCACGGCGCCGGTCATGACGTGCTCGCACTCCGGCAAGCGACCGCCGTCGCAGGCGCGCCGCGCTCCTCCGACGCGATGTCCCGAATCGTCTGCTCGAGGCTGATCGCGGGCCGGAAGCCGATGGCCCGGCGCACGCGCTCGAGGTCCGGCACGCGCTGCGCGAGATCCTCGAATCCCGCGCCGTATGCCTCGTCATACGGCACCAGCTCGATGCCGGACTCGCTGCCGAGCGTTTCGCACACGAGCTTGGCAAGCTGCATGATCGAGATCGGCTGGTCGGACCCCAGATTGAAGACCTTGCCCATGCACTCCGGTCGCCCCAACAGCCGCGGCAGCGCCGGCACCACATCACGAACGTCGCAGAAGCAGCGCGTCTGCCTGCCGGTGCCGTAGACCTGAAGGGTCCGTCCTTCCAGCGCGGCACGAACGAACGAGGGGAGCACCATCCCGTAGTCGCCCACTTGCCGCGGCCCGACGGTGTTGAAGAACCGCACCACCACGACGGGCAGCCCGTGCCGGGCGTGGTGCGCCAGCGCCAGGTACTCGTCCAGCGCCTTGCTCGCGGCGTAGGACCAGCGGAAGGCGGTGGTCGGCCCGTACACGCAGTCGTCATCCTCGGAAAAGGGGCACTTGGGCGACTTCCCGTACACCTCGGAGCTGGAAGCGACGAGCGTCGCGGCGCCGCGCCCCGGCGATGGACCGTTCTCCGACGCGAACCGCAGCAGCGCCGCGGATTCCAGCACGTTCGTCTCGATCGACTCGATGGGACGCTCGATGACGCGCTTCACACCCACCGCGGCCGCGAGGTGGTACACCTCGTCGAACCGCTCGCCCGCCAGCGAAGGCAGGCCCTCGGAGACCTTCGCACGCACCATGCGCAGACGATCACCCCCGGCGCGCCGGGCCGTGCCGAGATTCTCGATGCGGCCCGTGGAGAGATCGTCGAGCACGACCACCGAGTCGCCCCGCGCGAGCAGATGCTCCACGAGGTGCGACCCGATGAATCCCGCCCCGCCGGTGACCAGCGCGCGGCGCCCCGGCGCGCCGGAGGCATCCGGCGACGGGGAGATGCTTGATCGTCCGGGCTGATTCACCGCCGAATCCTCGCTCCTCGCTCCGTACCGGCGCGGGCCGGGGTCAGGCCTTGGCGCCCGCCGCCGGCTGCGGCTGCTGGTACTCCATCGTGGCCTGCAGATTGCGCTTGAGGTAGCCGCCGGCGCTGGGCCGGATGGCGTTCACGATCACACCGAGGAACTTCGCCCTCGAGTCTCCGAGCTGATTGCGGAGCCGCACGACGAGGCCTCGCTTCTCGCTGTACGCCTTCACCACGAGCACCGCGGCATCGCAGAGCGAGGCGAGCGCGAACGCATCTCCGGCGACCACGGCCGGCGCCGCATCCAGCAGAATCATGTCGAACTTCCCGCGGGCTTCCTCGAGCACGCGCCCCATGCACTGCGGCGTGAGCTTTTCCGAACATCCCGCGGTGGCCGTGCCCGCCGCCAGGATCGAGACGTTGCGCGTCGAGGTCGCCTGCACCGCGGAGCTGAGCGGCACCGATCCGGTGAGCACCTCGGCGAGACCCGGCCCCTGCGGCACGCCGAAGATCCGGTGCAGCGAGGGGCGGCGGATGTTCGCGTCGATCACCAGCACGTTCTTGTCGATGGCGCCGAGGTTGAACGCGAGATTCGTCACGATCGAGCTGGATCCCGACCCAGGCATGCCGCCGACGAAGAGAATCGTCTGCGCGTCGGACTCGGTGGCTTCCTTCACGATCGCGGTGCGGATCTGGCGCATGCTCTCGGCGAAGGCCCCCTGCGGCTTGTCGCGCGAGGCGGTTTCCGCCCGCTCCGGCTGCGAGGGGTCCATCTTCAGCTCGGGCACGACGCCGAGCACCCGCGTCCTCGGGATCATGGCGATGTCCTGCGGCGAGCGGATGCGCTGCTCGCGCACTTCCTTCAGGAGAATCACGCCGCCCACAAGACCCACGCAGAGCACCGCCGTCGGGGCGATGACCGTCAGGACCTTGGGGAAGGACTTCTCGTCCGGCACCGGGGCAAGCGTAATGATCTCGACGCGCTCGCCCTGATCGATCTTGAGCGTCATTTCCGCCATCTGACGCTCGAAGTCCGCGATGCTCTCGAGCTTCTGCTTGCGGACCTCCATGATGTCCTCGTACTGCTTGATGCGCAGGGTGACGTCGTTGAGGCCCTTCTTGGCCTGCTCGAGACGATCCTCGAGGGTGGCGCCGGTCGCCGTGAGATTCGAGACCGCGTTGCGGAGGTTCTGCACGGTCTGGGCGAACAGCTCGGCCGTCTTCTGATCGAGCATCGCCTTGCGTTCATCGATGCGCGATTGAAGCGTGCGCTCCAGGCGCTGCACTTCCCGGTGGTTGTCGCCGAACTCGACGCGCGCGGCCCGCAGATCGGCCTTCAGAACGGCGATCTGACCGTCCATCTGCTGGATGATCTGGCCCTGCTCGGCCCCGGCGCGGATCTCCTCCGGATAGACCACGCCGGCCTCGCCCGGCGCCGACGCCTGCTTCATCAGGGCCTCGTAGCGCTGAAGCTGCTCATTGGTGCTGGAAAGCTGCTGGCGAAGCTGCGTCAGCGCGGGCTGGAGCTGCTGAAGCTCGACGAAGTATTCCGTGCTCTGCTGGTTCAGGCTGGTGAGCTGAGCAGCGCGGTCGGCGTCCGGTCCGCCGCCGAGCAGACGCTCGGCCGCGCGATCCAGGTCGCTCACCTCGGCGCGAAGCTGGCGCACCTGGCGGTCCAGGTGATCGCGGTACTCCGTCTGCGGACTGACGCTGGACCGCTTGTTGTGCGCCTCGTAGGCACGGGCCACTTCGTTGATGATGTTCGCCGAGTCGTTCGGGTTGGAGGTGGCCATCGACATCTGCATGATGTTCGTGTCGGGCAGGGCGCGGGCCGACACGGCATCGCGCAGCCCCTTCAGGGCTTCGGCCGCGTCATAGACTCCGTTGCGGGTGTACTTCTTGGCCCAGCTCGTATTGCGGATGACCGCGGACTCCGCAGCCTGCCGCAGCACGATGTCCGATTTCATCACGAACACCTGCGAAGCCATGTACTTTTCAAGCTCGGCCACACTGCCCGAGCCGAGCGTGCTGCCCGATGCGGTGTCCGCCGCCGTGCCCGCGCCCAGCGCCTGGAACGTGACGGTGGCGGTGTACTTGGGCATGAACTTCGAGAACAGCACGAAGAGAATGACGCCCAGCACCAGCCCGAAGACTGCGGCGCCGATGAACCATGGGTAGTACGCGCGGAGCAGGCGGAGCGGATCGATCGCCGCAATTGCCGCAGGCGGAGTGATCGGGGCGGGACCTGGTTTCGCCGCCTGTGCCGCCGTGACGCCGCTGGGTGCTCTGGACATCGTCTGAAATCCTTGCAATGCGTTCCCGTGTGCGCGGCGCCGAACGCCGCGATTCGTTGCTCATCGTAGGACCGATAACCGGCCGTCCGTGAAGTGTCTCACTCTCTTTGTCGGCTCACTTTGCCGCCTCTCTCAACGAATCGAGGTCCTTCCTGTAGAGGTCCAGCAGACCGGGATTCACCTTCGTCGCCGCCTCCTCCGCCGTATCGAGGTGGGTCCGGGCCGTGCGGAGCTGCCCCATCCGCGACTGCAGGATCCCCATGTGAATGTGCGCGGGCAGCAGCTCTTCGGGTCCCGCGGCAGTGGCGATGGCGCGGTTCAGGGCGCGCTCGGCCTCGGGGTACCTCTGCATCTGCACGAGAACCCAGCCGTAGGTGTCCAGCACATTGGCCGACTCCGGCGCCAGTTCCGCGGCCGCCTCCGCATACTTCAGCGCCGTCTCGTGATCGCCGAGGTGGGCGGAGAGCGTGTACGCGAGATTGTTGTTGATCTCCAGATCGGTCGGCCGCAGCTCGATCGCCTGACGGTAGATATCGACGGCCTCCTGGAACTTGCCCATCGAGTAGAGCAGGCCGCCGCGCAGGCGCGCAAGCTCAAGTTGGGCGATGCGGTCGCCCTTGATGAGCGGATCGAGGTCGAGCAGCAGGTCGAGCAGCTTCTGCTCGGGCTGGCGCCGCTCGGCGGCGAGGAACGCGATGTACTTGATGCGCACGATGGAAGGAAGCTGGCCGCGGTTGTTCGCGTACGCCTCGACGAAGGAGAACACGTCCGCGTCCTTGCCGTTGAAGAGGAAGCGCATCTGGTCAAGCCAGAAGCTGCACTCGAGCGTGGAGCCTCGCGTGAGGTCCAGCGCCGTGGCCGCGAGCTTCAGGCCCTCCTCGCGCTCGCCGAGGAAGAACTTCGCCCGGGCTTCGAGCATCGAGAGCACGAGATCGTTCTCGACGTAGCCGGCGTCCGACTTCAGCTCCTGGAGCAGCTTGGCGACTTCGGCCTTGCTCGGCGGGGGGCTGGTCGTGAGCATCAGAACGCTGAGCACATCCGAGGTGTTCTGAAGCGTCGTGCCGGTGGTGCCGTCCTCCTTCAGCCGCCGGTAGAACACGATGGCTTCATTCCAGCGCCGTTCATTGGCACACAGATCCGCCGCGAACCTCTGCCAGTTCATGTCCTTCGGGAACTGGTTGGCGGCGCGAACCGTCTCGACGATCGCCTCGTCCCTGCGCTTGAGCTTCAGGAGCTGGTAGATGAAGTACTGCCGCAGTTCGACCGAATCCGGATTGCGCTCGACACCCGATCGCAGATCGCGGAACGCGTCCTCGACCTGCCCCCTGCGCACGTAGAGGTCGAACCTCGCCTGCCAGGCCTCCACCCGTCCCGGCTGCAGCTTCAGCACCTGATCGAGGTCGGCGATGGCGTCGGGGATCAGGGACTCCACGGCGCCGTTGAGCTTGGCGCGATAGAGGAACGCGGAAGGTTCGGTGGGGTGCAGTTCGCAGGCTCGATCGGCCAGCCGGCGCGCCGTGCTCACGTCCTTGGATTTCTCCGCGACCGATGCCCGCAGCAGAAGCACCTGAAGGTCGTCGCGCATCGGGTTCTTTTCGTCGCGTTCATCGGGGACAAGCACCGCCAGGCGCTGACGCGCCCCTTCAATGTCATCCAGGCGCAGGAGTGTCTCGACGAGACGCTTGGTCACCGCGTAGCTGGCCGCGGGAGTCTCCGCCGGTCCGTCGCCGCCGCCTTCGACGATGGTGATGTAGCAGTTCTTGGCTTCTTCGTAGGCGGCGCGCGCCTCCTGCATCATCGCGTCCGCCTGGTCATCCATGCCCCGAGCACGCGTCGCGCCGGCCTGCAGGTACAGATCTCTGCCGACTCCGAAGAGATAGTCGCCGAGCACGCGCTCGACTTCGAACACCTTGGGAGTCTGCAGCGGACGGGCCTTGCGATAGACCTCCAGCCCTTCCTGCGTCTGCCCGAACATGATGAGATACCCGCCGTAGAACAGGTAATCCTGAACCGTCACTTTGCCTTCGGGACGCGAATCGATGTAGTCGCGGAGCACCTGCGCCCCGGCCGCGACATCGCCCTGCAGCGCGAACCACCGCGCCCGCAGGCCGGCGGCGGCGAGCGCGTAGTCGCCCGGGGCCGCCTTGATCGCCTCGATCACCCTTCCCGCATCCTCCCACCGCTTGGCGTCGATCAGCAGGTTCGCCAGCGCGAGCCGATTGCGCATGTTGTCGGGGCTGGTGCGTTCGAGAAGCTCTCTGCGCTCGATGGCCTTCTGACGGTCTCCGAACGATGCTTCGAGCGTGAGCCACAGCTCGACGAGTTCTTCGTTGTTCCGGTTGAAGCGCAGCGCGCCCGAGACGGGATTGACGATGTCCAGGGCTTCCTTGCCTCGACCGGCGGAGATCAGCGCCTGCGCGTAGTCCATCGCGATGCGGGCGTCATCCGGCTGGCCGCGGTAGGCGCGATCGAACGCCTTGATCGCGTCCGTCACGTTTCCTCCCTGCCTGTACGCCAGACCGAGCAACCGCCACGACATGGGATTGGTGCCGATCTTCTCGGTCGCCTTGAGGAACGAGACGACGGCCGCGCGATGATCGCCCTTGTAGAGCTGAATCCGGCCCTCGTACAGCAGACCGTTGAGCTGGTCGAGATTCGCGGCGGCGGCGCGCTTGGCGTACGCCTCCGCGGTCTGGAAGTCGCCCTTCTCCAGAGCGATGTTGAAGCCAAGCTCGATCACGGCGGCGTTGTTCGGATCGGCGGCTTCGGCGTCGCGCATCGCCGCGAGGGCTTCCTCTTCCGTCCCGTACTTGGCGTGCACCTGGAACCGGGCAAGGGCCTTCTCCACGGGCGACGCATCCGACTCCGCGATCATCGCCAGCGAAGCTTCCTTGGGATTCTCGATCTCGAGCCGGCGCTTGATGTCGCGGAGCGCCGCATCATCGGGGCTGATGCCCAGAGCGCGATCGACGATCGCCATGGCTCCGGGCTTGTCGTTGAAGAGCATCGCCATCTGGACGGCTGAACGGACGAGCCTGTTATCGGCGGGCGATGTCTCGAGCGCTTTGTTGAGAATGGACCGCGCGCCTTCGAGGTTGTCCTGCGCCAGCGCCTGCTGGGCGTCGAGGATGGCCCGCACGACCGGGTCGGCGGCCGGCGCGGTCGTCGGATCGATCGTGGACATCACCTGGGCGATCTGCTCCTTGAGCGCCGTATTGCGCGGATCGCGCGCCATCGCGTCGGTGAAGCATGCCTTCGCGCGATCGTTTTCTCCCAGGCGGTAGTGAATCATCCCGCGCGAGAACAGCACGCCGGAAGTGGCGTGCCCCAGCTCGATGAGGCGGTCGTACAGCAGGCCGGCCTCGCCGAAGACTCCCTGCGCCTCCAGCGCGCCCGCGAGCATGCCCAGCACGTCCGGATCATCGCTCAGGCCCTGCAGACGCAGCTCGGAGAGAATCGCGACGGCCGAGTCGTAGCGGCGCTGCGCAAGGGCGATGCGCGCATCGCGGAGATGCAGCTCGGCCATGGACTGGGCGTTGATGTACTTGTCCTTGAGCCGGTCGCGGAACGTCACCGCCCGCGCGATAGCCTGCTCGCGCTCCTCCGGAGTCTTCGCCGTCTGCGCGATGGCCAGCGCGCAATCCACCTGCCGGGCCGCCGCGTTGCGCTGATAAAACGGCATCAGCAGGCCGGCGAGACTGACGGGCGGCCGATTGAGCTTCAGCACTTCTTCAAACCGTTCGATCGCCTTCGCATGTTCTCCGGTCTCCTGGAGCATGATCCCGCTCAGGACGAGCATCTCCGCGTCGGTGGGATTCGTCGCCAGCTTCTTCTCCATCAGAGCGAGCACGCCGCTCTTGGCGTCTTCCCCGAACATCCGCAGGATCGCGTCCCGCGTGCGGTACATCGTTTCCCGCGAGAGCTGCTTGGGATCCATCGCCAGCAACGTGTCCAGAACGGCAAGCCCCTCGCCCTTGAGCGACTCCATCGCGGCGATCCGCTCCTCCGCCGTGGGAAGTTCGCGCAGCGTCTCGGCCTGCTTCATGTTCAGGGCGTAGAGCAGCCCGTCCGGCACGTCCGGATGGTCCTCCCGGAACTTGGCCATGGCCTCCTTGGCCGCGGCCCACGCGGCATCCGCTTCGCTGATCTTCCGTTCACGCCGCAGCGCATCGCTGCGGACGCGGTGCCATTCGACGATCGACAACTGGGCCTCCCAGTCCGTCGGGTCTGCTTCCACCGCCGCGGTGAGGTCGTCGAGGGCCTGGAGCTGATCGGACTGCTCCACGGTGCCGAGCTGCATCAGGTCGAGCTGCGTCATGCCGCGGTAGCGGAGAATCTTCTTGGTCTCCGGTGAGTTCGGATCCAGGCCGGCCGTGCGCTCGCGGATCTTCTCCAGCAGCATGCGCAGGCCCTCGCTGTTCACGGCCGTGCGCCGGAATCGATGATCCAGCTCGGCGATGTAGTTGCGCGCATGCACCGGGTCGGCGGGATTGAGCACCGCGAGCTGATCGAGAATGCCGACGTAGAACTGGTCGTACGCCTTGGCGTACGCCGCCTCGTTGTCGGGCGTGGTCTGCACCAGCGCGTCCCGCCACTTGATCAGCCAGTCCGTCCGCGTGCGATCCCGCCCCACGCCCTTCTCGTAGAACTTGGACGCCGCTTCTATGTCGCCCGCGGCCATGGCCTTGTCGCCCTGCACGATGTAGCGCTCGCCGCCGCGCCCCATCGTCCACATCGCCAGCCCGGCCACCAGCACGAACACGCCCAGCAGCCCGACGGAAAGCAGCACGACGAACTTCGTATTCACCTTCGATGCCATGACCCGGTTTCCTTAGCTCTTGAGCGATTCTGTTCTGTCCGGCGGCGGGCCGCCTTCATTTGGCCGCACGAACCGGCCATCTGCCTTCCATCACATCGACCCAGTTCGGCACCCGCCGCATGATGTCCGGCAGGATCTGGTCCAGCATGCTGGCCGTCACGTCCGCAAACTCGGACTCGTTCTCCACCCCGATGACCGTGAACTGCACCTTGCAGTAGTACGCGTAATCATCCGTAATCTTGAAGGCCAGCATCCGCAGCTCGTCGGCGGTGGCTACCACGCCCCCGTTGGCGAGAAAGAAGTACCCCGCCCACAGGCGCCGGCCGTCGGGGGTCTGGAACTGCTGCACCTTCATGCGCAGGTTCTCGATGTCGCGCGGCATGAAGACGCGCCCCTGAGTTTCCAGGCTGCGTCCCTTCCACATGCGCACCGTCTTGCCCGGAGACTTCCAGTCCGGCACGTCCTCCGGCACCAGCCATCCTTCCACCTTCACCGGGATCCGCACGATGCTCGATCCGCCGATCTGCACAAACCCCGCCCCCACCAGACAGCGGTCGGGAACGTGCGGCACGGTATCCAGCATTCCCGTGTAGTACGCCAGGTGAAGCTGCACCACCACAGGCTCGCGACCTTCGGGAGGATTCGTCTGGCGGTAGTAGCGCGACAGGTAGTTCCCGGTGCCCAGCTCCTCCTCCGCCTCCGGCGACATGGTCTCGTCTGTGCCCAGGCGCTCCCAGCCCTCCAGCTCGATCGAACGCGTGTCGTGCAGCGAATGCAGCTGAAGGTCCGACTCGGGATAGATGGGGAGCTTGGTGACGTGCAGGCCCAGCGCCCGAACTCCGAGCATCAGCATGCCCGCCGAAACCAGCAGAATCGTGGTGGCCGCAATGAACCCGGCATGGCGGAGCATCGCCCAGTTCATGCCGCGGCTCCCTTCGCCCCCGAACCGTCGCTCTCCTCGCGAAGAATCCGGTTCAGCGCCCAGACGGCGCCGAGGAAGAGCACTAGGCTGAACGGCAGCAGCACGAACCCGATCAGCTTGTGGGCCTGCCCCTGCGAGAGCGCCGGATCGATCAGTGTTGCAACGCCGAGAATCGCCACCCGGACGATGTTCATGCCCAGCGACACCGGCAACGCCAGCAGCACGACCGCGAATCGCTTCCACCACTCGCGGCACGCGAGCATGGCCACAGCGGCCGCCAGCGCGATGAACGCGATCACCATGCGCATGCCCGAGCACGCATCAGCGACGTTGAGCGGGTGCGCGACACCCTTCGAATCGGTGATGGTGAGCGTGTTGCCCGCCAGCTCGGTCTCCACGCCGACGATGTTCAGCAGTATCCAAGAACCCTGCGAGGCCAGCAGCTTCGCCGCCCACGTGATCTTGTTCATCACCATCTCGCTGATGGTGACGGCCAGACCCAGGAACACGATGGGCATGATCAGCGCCGCGAACACCCGAGGGCCCAGCACCAGCAGAATCACTCCCGACAGGGCCAGAATCATCGAAAAGCCCTGAAACATGTGATTCGGGTAGCCGGCGAGAAAAAAGGCGTAGCACGCCACGCCCAGCACGATGAGCATCGCTCCCGGCCAGAAGATCATGACCCGCAGCGCGGCAAGACGCTCACGCTCGCGCCACACAAAGTATCCGCTGATCGCCGGAACCAGGTACGAGTGGCCCCAATCCTCGAACTTGCTCCAACTGAACCCCCCCACACCGAACTGCTTGACCAGAAAGACGTGGAACACCGCGCCCAGCGCCAGCGCGAGGATCCCCGCCATCATCCAGAACGCCGGAACGTTCCACCATCCCGAGGCGAGGCTGCGCCCAACGGCCGTGCCACCAGCGCCCGCCTTGACGCCGTCTCCCGAGCCTTTGGTTGCGATCGCGCTCATGCCGCTGAACTCTCTCCGTACAGACAGCGCCCGCGGACTCCGCCGCACACCCTCCTTACGACCGTACCGGCCGAGGGTTCACCGACCCGCAGGGCCGGACCTGGCTCCTGCCGGCTCAAAACCGCCCGGATTACTCCCCGAAGCGGTTCGTCGGCGGTGCTCCGAACACATCGTTGCCGAAGTTCCGGTCCATCAGGAATCCGAAACCGTAGGACATCCGGTAGCCGTTCCGGACCACCGCCCACGGCGCCGCCCAGAAGCTCGTGCCGAAGTTCAGCATGTCGTCGGGCTTGAGCGCGATGTCCGGCTGCGTCCCCTCGAAGATCGCCCGGACGTTGAGCCGGATCGTCGCCTGCCGATCCTCTCCGATCGAGCGCGTCAGGTCCACGCGCTCCGGAATCCCCACGGCCGACAGCCCGCCCGCGGCATGTATGGCCCGCAGCAGGGTGAGCTTGCCCGTCGCCGGCAGCGCATACACGCCTCCTCGCGCGATGCCCGGACCGCCCATGTAGATCACGCCGGATTCACGTCCCGGAACGCTGATTACATCTCCGGGGCGCACCACGATGTTGTATTGCGCGTTCCCCTGGAGCAGCGGCCCCACCGGGACCTGGATCACCCGCTGGGTGACGAGTTCCTCGGTGCTGGGTGCTCCTGCAAGCGGATCGTCGGTCTCCGGCAACCCGCCCCCGCCGGCCGGCGCGCTCGCAACCACCTGCACCCACTCCCCATTGAGGAAGATCCACTTTGTCGGCAGGGACGCGGGTTTGTTCTCCGTCGCCGCCGACGGTCCAGCCGTCTGCACCGCGGAAGATCCCGAATCCTCCAGATCGATCACCGGCGCATCGCCATCCTGCAGCGCGGCCGCGCTCGGCTGCGGGAGCCGCTTGGAACCGCGAGGCGTTGAGTTGGCGTCACCGCCGCGCGCGCCGAGGCCGATCAACCCGGGGTCCGGAGCGGGCGGGGGTGTCGATGGATCGGAGGGAGGCCTCGTCAGTTCGTCGATGATCTCGAGCAGATCCTCGCCCTCTTCCTTGCTGTCCGTCGGTCGCGCGGGGGGCGTTTCGCCCGAGGGAACCGTGGGGGCGGGCCGGACGGGCTTCGGGGTCGTAACGCCGCGCCCCTGGCTCACTTCGGGGGTGAGTGGCACCTGCCGAATCACGAAGACATACGGGATTGCCGGCGTCACGCCGCCGGCATCCGTCAACGCCTCGAGCAACCGGTAATCCGGATTCGGGATCTGGTAACGCGCAGGCGCTGGAACCGCCCCGAAGATCGAGAACGTGGATTCGCGCTGACCCGGAACCGTGATCGAAACCTCGGCATCCTGAAGGATGTCCGCATCCGCGAGCGCCTGCTTCAGCGCTTCTTCAGCCTGCCGCGCCGTCAGCCCCGCGACGGGGATCGGCGGCAGCAGCTCTATCCGTATGGTGCCGACCGCATCCACCACGAGCTGCGGGTTGATCAGCGGCGCGCCCCCTTCGCGGAAATCGAGAATCTGCACGCTCAGAATGTCGCCCGGCGCAATGCGGTACTCCTCCGGCTCGGGGATCAGATCATCCGCCGTGACCTCCGTCACATCCACGAAGTCGCCGGTATCGCTCTCGATGATGTCGATGCGTTCGAGCACGGGCACGATCGTCGGAGTGTGCTCCCACCGACCGGGGATCGACGGATCAAAGAGCCACCCGTCCACCTCGCAACCGCTGCCGGCCGCGGCCGCCAGCAGTCCGCAGAGAGTCGCTCCCATGCGCCGCACGCCCCGTCCCGACCCGCCCGGCTTCGCGCGAGGCCCGATGGTGGGCGGACTGACGATGCTGGTGCCCCTCTGGTCGATCACTGCCGTCTCCTTCTCGAACGCTGCCGACTCGCTCCGCCCGGCTGTGCCTGTCCGCCGCGCATGCCTGCGCCGCAGCGATGGACAGAGCCTCAACCTAACGCACGCAGCGGAAAACCTCCAAACCTTCCGACCGTCCTGCCCGAACCGGGCGTGATCGCCGATTTCCACCGGCGCACGATGGAATCGGGTTCTTGTCATCGACCGGCGTACCCCGACCCATTCAGCACGACCGTCGTCTTTTCCCTGATCCGCCCAACCCGTCGAACTCTTTATCGGACCTCTCCGGATCGCCTGAACGTACCGCCACGAGTCATATACTGCCGCCTCCCTCCATGACGCCAATGTCCTCGACGCCCAGCCCTCGACCGCCAGCCGCTGATTCCGCGGCCAGAACGCTCGCTCGTCACCCGCGACCGCTCGGGGGGGATCCTCTCCGCACAGTTTCCAAACCGATTCTCTCCCTCTCCGACCGGGTGCTCAACAACCGCTCGGCTGAGCCGAGCCAGCTCTCCCTCAAACGGAAGCCCGCTTGGCTCCGCGCGCGGGTGCCCGCCGGTCCGGGCTATACCCGACTCAAGTCCATCGTGGACGACCATCGGCTCCACACCGTCTGCCAGGAGGCCTCGTGCCCCAACATGGGTGAATGCTGGGCGCGAGGAGTCGCCACGATCATGATCCTCGGTGATACGTGCACCCGCTCGTGCGGGTTCTGCAACGTCAAAACGGGGCGCCCGGCTGTGCTCGATCTTGATGAGCCGCGCCGGGTCGCCGAATCCATGAAGCTCATGGTCGAGGGGGCCGGTCTCCGCCACATCGTGATCACCTCGGTCAATCGCGATGAACTGCCCGACGGGGGAGCGGCCGTCTGGGCGGAGACGATCCGACGCGTGCATGATGCCTGCCCCGGCCTGTCCGTCGAGGTTCTCATCCCCGATTTCATGGGGGATTGGGACGCGCTGCGGGTCGTGATCGAAGCCCGACCGGAGATCCTCAATCACAACCTGGAGACGGTGCGGCGGATGTACCCGGCCGTGCGCCCGCAGGCACGCTTCGAGCGGTCGCTTGAACTGCTCAAGCGGAGCAAGGATGCCGGCATGGTGACCAAGACCGGCATCATGGTGGGCATCGGCGAGCACGACGAAGAAGTTCTGAGCCTCATGGATGAGGTGCGGGCCGCGGCCGGCACGGACATCCTCACCATCGGTCAGTACCTCCAGCCCACGCGCAACCACCTGCCCATCCACCGCTGGGTGGAGCCGGCGACGTTTGACCTCTTCAAGCGCGAGGGGCTGGCACGCGGCTTCGCCGTGGTCGAGTCGGGACCGCTCGTCCGCAGCAGCTACCACGCGGACCACCAGGCGGAGGGGCTGGCAATCAGGACCGCACGAGCAGCGCATTAGTTCCAGGCCCGAACGACGACAAGCACTCCCAGACTGCTTCCGTCTGGCGACCGAGTTACCTTTCCGCATGAACCAACGGATCACCGACCACGAGGTCCGGCGCGACTTCTTCGGCCAGCTCTCCACCGGTGCGCGCGCCACGCTGCTCGGCGCGATCTTCTTCACGTTCGCGCCCTTCGGCATCGTGCCCGAGATCGCGCATCTCTATCCCTCCTCCAGCCCGTTCTCGATCGCGGCCTGGGCGCTCTACAGCGGAACGATCGCCGCGGGATTCGCCGCGGCCTTCATGTGGCGCAGGACGCTTCTGTATCTCGTCGTGCCCGGGCAGTTGCTCGGGCCGCCGCTCATCGTCTGGGCCACCATCGCCTCCGGCGCGCCGGGGCGCAGCGCGCCGATCGACTGGCACGCGCTCTCGCTCGGTTATGGTTGCATGGCGCTGGTGATCGTGGGCTATGTGCTCTTCGTGCGCTTCATCCGCGGCGAAGCTGCACGCTCGATCCGCATGCAGGCCGAGCTGAACCTGGCGCGCGAGATTCACCACATGCTCGTGCCGCCCCTGACGATCGAAGCCCCCGCGATCGAAGTCTTCGCCCGATCCGTCCCCTCCATGGAAATGGGCGGCGACCTGATCGACGCCGTGCGTCATCCCGGCGGCACGCTCGACCTGTACCTCGCCGATGTCTCGGGCCACGGCGTTCGCGCCGGCATCGTCATGGCCATGGTGAAGTCCGCCATCCGAATGAGGTTGCTCGCCGATGCACCGCTCCCTGCCCTGCTGGCGAGTCTCAACGAGGTGCTCGAGCGGACCACGGCATCGGACATGTTCGCCACCTTCGTCTGCCTGCGCTTCGCCGCCGACGGGCGCAGCGTGGAATACGCCCTGGCCGGCCATCTGCCCATCGTGCACATCCGTGCCGCCGACGGTTCCCTGACCCTGCTTCCCAACGATCACCTGCCCCTCGGCCTGTACACCGACGAGCACTACGCATCGCAGACCGTCGCATGCGCGCCCGGCGATCTGTTCGCGGTCTTCACGGACGGTCTGACCGAGGTCATGAACGACTCCAGCCGCCAGCTCGGTCACGAGCGCCTGGCGTACACCATTCATGAGCACGCGCGGGAGCCGCTGCCCCGGCTCTTCGAGTCCGTCCTCGACGCCGTCCGCCGATACGGAACGCAGGGCGACGATCAATCGCTCATGCTGATACGTGTCCGCTGACCTGAGGGAGCTACCATCCGGGATGGATCCGCACGCCGTCGAAGCTCTCGTGAAGGCAATCGAGCTGAAGGACCTCTCGACCGCGGCCCACACGTGGCGCGTCGTGCTCTACACGCGCGCGCTCGCGGAATCCATGCATATGAATCATGAATTCATCGAGCGCGTCACCCTCGCGGCCGCGCTGCATGACGTCGGCAAACTCGACATCCCCGACGAAGTGCTCCAGAAACCCGGCCCGCTGAACGACGCCGAGTTCGACCTCATGAAAACGCACACCCTCCGGGGACATGAACGCCTGCTCTCCCTCGGCGAGGGCGATCCCATCATGCTCGAGCTGGTCCGCCACCATCACGAACGCATCGACGGCAGGGGATATCCCGATGGCCTGACCGCCGACCGAATCCCCGCGCCCGCGCGGTTCTTCTCCGTCATCGACTCCTTCGACGCCATGACCAGCATCCGGCCCTATCGCACGCAGGTCGGCCCCGAGGCGGCCCGCCATGCACTGGAGGAACTTCGCACCGGGATCGGATCCCGGTATTGCGCAGAGTGCGTCGAAGCGTTCGTCCGGCTCTACGCCTCCGGCGAACTCGACTACATCCTCGCGTACTTCAACGACTCATGTCCCGTCCCGCCGATCGCAAGAATCGCGGACTCTCGCTCCATCGCCCGCACGGGGCGAGTGTCCGGGTGATTACTTTCCCTTGCGTCGCCGCAGAAGTCGCAGCACCAGCGCCGCGGCAATCGCGCCCGCGATGCCGTAGCCGTCGGCCCTGAAGTCCTCCCATGCCGCGGTGCGCCCGAGCGCAGGGATCGACTGTGCCCACTCGTCCACGCCCGCGCAGACCAGGGCCGCCAAGCCGCTTACCGCGATATTGCGCAGCGACAGCGCGCGCCCGAACCAGGCGCAGCCGATGATCAGCACCGTCCACAGCGCAAAGGCGCCCGCGTGCAGCACGAGATCCGTCCGCTGGAACGGACCGTTCACCTGCAGACGCGGCCAGTGCGTGAGCACCACAAGAACCAGGGCGTAGAAGATGAACACGGCGCGCCATGCCCGGCGCCGGCGCGCGGAGTGACTGGGCTGCCTTGAAATCGAGTTCAATCGACCGCTCCGCGCACGGCGCTTGCTGAAGCGGGCCGCACCGTGACCGTCGGAACGGGCTGTACCGCCGGCATCCCCGCCGCGACCTCCCGGCGAGCGAGCATCCGATCCCACTCCGCGACCATTTCACCGGCGATCGCGCGATAGTCCATCGCGCCCGGGCACGAGGGCGCATACTCGAAGATCGTCTGGCCGAAGCTGGGACATTCGGCGAGCTTGATGTTCCTCCGCACCGCGGGGCGGTACACCCGCGCGCCGCTCCACGCACACGCCCGGGCACGCGACTCCTCGAAGAACTTTTCCATGTCCGCGACCACTTCGCGGGCGTGCTTGCTGCTCTCATCGTGCATGCACAGAATGACACCGGACACCCTGAGCTTCGGGTTCACCCCGGCGCCGATCATCTGCACGGTTTCAAGAAGACGGCCCAGCCCCTGCAGCGCAAGAAAGTGGGCCTGCATCGGCACGATCACCTCGCGCGCCGCTGCCAGGCCGTTCAGCGTCAGCAGCCCGAGCGACGGCGGACAGTCGATCAGAATGAACTCGTACCGCGAACGAATGACACGAAGCGCGTCGCTCAGCCGACGCTCCCGGGCCGGCAGGTCCGCGAGTTCCGCCTCGGCCGCGGCAAGATCGACCGTTGAGGCCAGCACGTCGAGATTCGTTCTCGATGGAATCACGGCCCGGTTCGGATCGACGGCGCCGGTCGACAAGTCCTCCGGCGACGCGAGCAGCAGCTCGTAGAGGTTGAGTTCCGCGCCGGCGGGATCAATGCCGAGGTGCAGCGACGCGTGGCCCTGAGGGTCCAGATCGACGATGAGCGTCGATCGCCCTTCCGCGGCGATCGCGGCGCCGATATTGACCACGCTCGTGGACTTCCCCACCCCGCCCTTCTGATTCATGAACGCGACGAGGCGTGAGACGGGATGATGCTTCGGCGCTGCGGCTCCGCGCGCACCACTTTGGCGCGGAACAGCCCCGTCATCGGGCGGTTTCTGTTCGGACGCGCTGCGCGAACTCAGCCTCCGTGCTTCCGCCATGCCGCCAGTTTATCAGGCTTGGCCGCACCGGCTGCCCTCGAACCCCAGAATGAGTGATCGGGGGACCCCTGTTGCTGATTGCACCTCGAGAAAGCGTCGATTCACCGAAAACCCACGGGAGCGATCCAGTGAAAGTCCGCAGCGAACTCTCCGCCCGAGAAGTCGAGGAACTTTACGACAGCCTGGCGCGCCGGCTGGGGGATTCCTCCGTGCCTTCTCTGCCGGAGGTCGCCGTCCGGATCATCGAACTCGTCTCCGATCCGACATCCTCGGTGACGGAGTTCGCCCGGATCATCAAGTCCGACCAGGGGCTGACGGCGAGGCTGCTGCGCCTGGCGAACTCCGCCGCGTACGCCCAGCGACGGCACGTGACCACCATCGAGCGTGCGACCGTCGTGATCGGTTTGGACAAGCTCAAGGCGTTCGCGCTCGGGTTTCATCTCTCCCGCGCCGCTTCGATCGACAGCGGCGACTTCTCCTACAGGCGGCTGTGGTCGCAGTCGCTGTACCGGGCGTTCGTCGCCATGCGGCTGTGTGAGCAGCTCAAGTCCGCGCAGACCGGGGAGGCCTTCATCATCGGTCTGATGGCGGACGCGGGCATCCCCCTCATGCCGAAGCTCATCGGAGGCAGCTTCGAATCCTGCATCCGGCCCGCGGATTCGCCCGCGCAGCAGTTCGCGGCCGAGTGGTCGCAGCTTCCCTTCACGCACGTGGATGTGATCGCCGTTCTGGCGCGCAACTGGCGCTTTCCGGATGTTCTGTGCCGCCCGATCGAGCTGCATCATGCTCGCGTGCAGGCGCGGCCGCCCCTCGCGGAGGATGCACTGCTCCACGCCGTCGCCTTCTTCGCCGGAAACCTCCAGCTCGACAGGATGCCGGACCCCTCGCAGATCCATGAGATCGCGCCCCTTGCGCGCGATCTGTTCGGACTCACAAACCAGGAACTGCTGGAGGTCTTCACGATGGCCTCCGAGGACTTCCGCGCGGCACGAGATCTGTTCTCGCACATCGTGGACAGCGCGCTGAACATCGATTCCATCCTGGAACACGCCGCGCGCCACTGCAAGGACTACGCGGACGATCCCTCCCCTGACGGCGAGGAAGCCTGCATCCGCTCAGAAGGCGCGACCTACATCTTCAGCAAGCGCGGCCCGGCGCTGGTCGAAGTCTGCATCGCCGATCCTTCCGGCAAAGCCGTTCTCTCGGAGGTCATCGATACGGACCAGCATTCCGATGAGTACATCCGCGCTCAGTTGATGCTCGACCGCGATTCCCCCCAGTGCGCCGAGCGGGTGCTGCGCCAGATCCGCAGCATGGCGGCGTAGGCGCCGCACGCGGGCCGACGCCGCCGCTACGCTTGATCCGTGCCGACCGTCGTCGATCAGGCCATCGTCATCCGTACCTGGGACTTCTCCGAAACCTCGCAGACCGCGAGCCTGCTCCTCCGTGAGCACGGGCTGATCCGCGGGCTGGCCAAGGGTTCCCGCCGCGCGAAGTCTCCCTTCGCCCCCGGACTGGAAGTGCTCACGCGCGGAGAGATCGTTGCGATCGTCAAGACCGGCACCGATCTGGCCAACCTGACGGATTGGGACCTGCAGGAGGTGTTCTGGGCGCCGCGGCGCGACCTCGGCGCGCATCGCGCCGGGCTGTACATGATCGACCTCGTGCATCACGCCCTCACCGACCACGACCCGCATCCGGGCCTCTTCGATGCGCTGGTCCGGGAGCTTCGCGAAATGGAGCAGCCGGGCAGGCTCGGGCAGGCGTTGCTCCGCTTTCAGTGGACGCTGCTCGTGGAGACCGGATATCGGCCGCGCCTGGAAGCCGACCCCCCGTCGCGCGGGCAGCGGGCTGGACCGTCCGCATACACCTTCAGCGCGGAAGCAGGCGGACTGATCGCGGACGATCGCGTGCCTGAGGCCGTCCTGAAGCAGCCGGGGCGGTGGCGCGTGCGCGCCGATACCGTGGCGCTGCTCCGCAGGCTTGAACGGGGCGAGGAACTGCACGGAGACTCAGTCGTCACGACCATCGACCGCGCGAACCGCCTTCTGGCCACCTACCTTCGGTTCATTATCGCCAGAGATATTCCTTCGCAGTCCGCCGTCTTCGGCTCGCTCTGATCCGTCGCGACCGCCTGATGAGCGCGGGAAAACAGGTGCCCCTCAGTTCAGGTGTCCCCCCCCCTGATCCGATGCACTACAACCGTCCACGGCCCTGCTCGCCGGCGTGTGTGTTATCCGACCCTCTGGGACCCAGGCGTCCCGCTTCCTTTCAGGGAGCGAGCGTTGAGCAACGTTATTCTCGACCGTATCACCGCGAACCCGAGGCTTCCCAGCCTGCCGGCGGTTGCAGTCAAGGTTCTGGAGCTGACCGAGCGTCCCGAAGCTTCGGTCCACGAGCTGGCCTCCGTCATCGAGAAGGACCAGGCCCTCGCGACGCGCCTGATCAAGACCGTCAACTCGGCGCTCTACGGCCTCAAGAAACCATGCTCGACGATCAACCAGGCCATCGTGGCGCTGGGGCTTTCGGCGGTGCGCACGCTCGCGCTGGGGTTCAGCCTCGTGACGAACCTGCGCTCGGCGGCCGGCGAAGGGTTCGACCACGTCGATTACTGGCGGCGCGGGCTTTACACCGCTGTTGCGGCGAAGCTGGCCGCCGAGTCCTCACGCCAGCGGAACGCCGATGAAGCCTTCCTGGGCGGGCTGCTGCAGGACATCGGCATGATGGCCCTCTATCAAACGCTCGGGCGCAACTACGTCAAGACGATCGCGCTCACCAATGGGGATCACTCCACGCTTGCGGCCCACGAGCGCGACCTGCTCGGACTGACGCACTGCGAAGCCGGCGCACGACTCGCCGAAATCTGGAAGCTGCCCCCCCAGCTTCACTCGGCAATCGCCTTTCACGAAACGCCGGAAGTCGCTCCGCCGGAGTATGCCGAGCTGGTCCGCTGCGTCGCACTCGGAAACAAAGCCACTCAGGCGATGATCGCGCCCGATCCCCGCGACCACATCGCGATGTTCGCCGTGTGCGCTCGCCAGTGGCTGGCCCTGAACGGTGAGCAGATCGACCACCTCTTCCAGCGCATCGCCCAGGGAACTCAGGAAATGGCCGGCATGCTCGAACTGAGCCGGACCGACCTCCCTTCGGTCGAGGAAATCCTCGCACGCAAGGACGAACTGCTCATTCAGCTTTCGCTCACCCAGAACAAAACGGTCTCCGAACTCGAAGAGCAGCGACTCAAGCTGCTGGAGAAGGCGAATCGCGATGCCTTGACGGGCCTGTGCAACCGTCGATGGCTGGATACTTCCCTGTCTCAGCTCTTCACACGCTCTCGCACCACCGCAGAGCCTCTCTCCGTGCTGTTCATCGACGCCGACAGGTTCAAGCTCATCAACGATCGGCTGGGGCATCTCGCAGGAGACGCCGTGCTCATCCAGATCGCCCGGAGACTCTCGAATCGCGCCGCGGAGATCGGCGCCAGTGTCTTCCGCTGGGGGGGGGAGGAGTTCTGCGTCCTCCTGCCCGGCTTCGACCGCGTCGCCGCCGCCGCCGAGGGAGAGTTCGTCCGTGCCATGATCGCCGGCGAGCCTTTCGACCTCACCGGAACCGGCGCGGCCGTTGCAAAGCTGCACACCACGGTCAGCGTGGGCACCGCTACGCTGCACGCGGCTTCGGCGCTCGATACCCCGGAGAAACTGGTCCAAGCCGCGGACTCGGCGATGTACGCCGCCAAGCAGTCGGGTCGGAACTGCGTCCGGGTCTTCTCGGAGCAATCACGCACAGCCGCTGCCTGAATCGCGGGGTGCCGATCCGGGGAGGCCTTGATCCATCCGGGCACGCCCGCAGTGTCGGCGCGTCCCGGTGGGCCTTGTCTGGCCACGAGGTCAAACCTCCACTAACATGATGGGCGGACTGCTGACCGACATTCACTTCCGATTCGATCTCATGGCAGACCAAAACCCAAACCAGGTTCTCCCCAGCGCCACCCCCACCACGGCATCCACCAGAGATCGCGTGACCGGCATGGACATCCGCATCGACCGGGCAGGGATCGGTCCGCCCGTGGTCTTTCTCAACGGCCTGCTCGGCCTGAACTCCCACTGGTTCCCCTGCCTGCCGTACCTGATCCACGATCACGAGTGCCTGTTGCTGCAGCCGCCGCTTCTGGAGATGAAGGGAAAAGGCTGTTCGGTGGACGGCGTCGTTCAGCTCACGCTCTCGATCCTCGAAACGCTGATCGATCGTCCCGCGGTATTCGTGGGGAACTCTCTGGGCGGTCACGTGGCGCTGCGGATCGCGCTGCAGAGGCCGGACGTGGTGCGCGGACTGGTGCTGGTCGGTTCATCCGGTCTCTTTGAACGAACCTTCGAGAAGGATGTGCAGCACAGCCCGTCGCGCGAGTGGCTCGAGCGCAAGATCGAGGAGCTTTTCTGCGACCCCTCGCTGATGCCCCCCGGAACTGTGGACATGGCATACGCGGAGCTTTCGCGCCGATCGGCGGCGCGGTCGCTGGTTCGGCTGGCCCGCTCCGCCAAGAGGGATCACCTCGGGGAGGATCTGCCGAAGGTCTTCGCGCCCGTGCTTCTCGTCTGGGGTCGGCAGGACGTGGTCACGCCGCCCGCCGTAGCCGAGGAGTTCCATTCCAAGCTGCCCAACTCGCGCCTCGCGTGGATCGAGAACTGCGGACACGCTCCCCAGATCGAGCGGCCCCGCGAGTTCGGACAGGTCACGGCGCGCTTCCTTGCGACGCTCGCAGGCGCCGTGCCCTTCTCGGTCACGGAGGATGGAGAGGGGCAGCAGGAGGTCGCTTGACCGGCGCGGAGGTGCCATCGATCGCAGGCGGTGTCCCCATCTCGAGTGCTGCTCGCGGCCAGGGCGCCGCGTCGCGGCGCTGGACATGGATCATCGGCGCGGGCCTGCATGCGATGCTGCGCCGCCGCGCTGCGCATCTGTCCGACGTGCGCCGGCGCGGCGCGGAAGCCGGAGCCGAGCAGCGGTCGCAGTTGCGCGGGCTGCTCCGCACAGCGCGGAACACGGAGTGGGGCCGGCGATTCGGCTTTGCGCGCCTGGCGGACCTCCCGGAATCCGAACTCGTCGCCGCCTATCAGCGCGAGGTGCCGACCGCTGATTACGAAGCCATGCGCGCGGATCTCGCCCGAATGCGCGAGCACGCCGCCCCCGATGTCACCTGGCCCGGCATCGTCATGGACTGGGCGCAGACCAGCGGCACCACCGGCGGGCAGAAGTACATCCCCGTGTCGCGCCGGATGCTCGCATCCAACCGTCGCGCCGCGCTGGACATCTTCGCGCACGCGATGCGATTCGGCATCGACTTGCGCGACCTCTTCGCCGGTCGTTGCCTGTTCCTCGGCGGATCGACAGACGTCGCCGTGAACGAGCACGGCATCCGCACGGGCGACCTCTCCGGCCTGGTCACGCCGCTCATCCGCTGGCCGATCTCCGCGGTGTACTCGCCGGGCCGCGAGATCGCGCTCATGAGCGACTGGCCCGCGAAGATCGACGCCATGGCCCGGCTCGGCCTCCGCCAGGACGTGCGGATGGTCAGCGGGATGGCTTCCTGGTCGCTGGTGCTCTTCCAGCGCATGCTGGAGCTTTCCGGCTCATCCGGTCCGGGCGCGCGAGCGCTGCGGGACATCTGGCCGCGACTGACGCTCTTCGTGCACGGGGGCGTCTCCTACGCTCCCTTCGAGCCGCGCGTGCGCGAGGCGTGGTCGGGCGCGGAGGGAACCGACATCCCGCACCGGCTGGAGGTGTATCCTGCGAGCGAGGGGTTCATCGCGGTGCAGGATCAGCCGGGCGATCCGGGCCTGCGCCTGCACGTGGACAACGGCATCTTCTTCGAGTTCGTGCCCCTGGAAGAGATCGACTCCGCGGGCGCTCGAGCCTGCACGGTCGAACAGGTGGAGCCTGGGCAGCGCTACGTGGTGGTGATGAGCACGTGCGCGGGTCTGTGGCGCTACGTGATCGGCGATGTCGTGGAGTTCGACACGATCCCGCCGGCAGGGCCGCCGCGTCTGCGGATCGTGGGACGGCACAGGCACTTCGTGAACGCCTTCGGCGAGAACCTGATCGTGGAGGACATCGAGCGCGCCGCCGTGGCCGCGCGCGACGCCGCAGGCATCGAGATCGGCGAGTTCACCGCCGGGCCGGTGTACCCAGGAGATGGTCGGCGCGCGGGACTGGAACTGGTGGTTGAAGCCTCCGCGCCGAGGGAGTCCATCGAGCGATTTGCGCGCGTGTTCGACCAGACGCTCCGATCGGTGAACGTGGATTACGACACGAAGCGAACGGCCGACCTCGGCATGGCGCCCGCGATCGTGCGCCCCGTTCCGCCCGGCACCTTTCACCGCTGGATGGAGCGTCGCGGCAAGCTCGGCGGGCAGCACAAGTGCCCCCGCTGCGCGAATCATCGCGAGTTCATCGAGGCCCTGACCGCGCCGCCTGAAACCGGCGCGCCCGCGAAAGATTGCACGCCCGAATGCCACGAAGTATCCGTGATGCAGCGTCCCGAAGGCGTCCGGCCGGGGAACCCATCCCGCGCCGGCCGATGAGTCCCGGTGACCTCGAAGAGGAACACGACCCATGACCACGACCACCTTGCTCTCCCCGTCCGCCACCACCCAGGCCGCGGTCGCGGTTCTGGCGGACTGTCTCGCGCTGCTCGAATCGATCTCGCAGCAGCATTTCACGGCGCGGTCTTCCGTCATCGCCGGCAGCTCCATCGGCCAGCATGTACGCCACAGCCTCGACCACTTCAGCGCCGCGGCCGGCGCCCTCGGCGGCGACATCATCGACTACGATCACCGCGCCAGGAACACCCCCGTCGAAAACGATCTGAACGCGGCACGGCAGGAGATCGTCCGGCTCATGAGAGCCATCGGGTCGATCGCGCCGGACGAGAGCGAGCGGTCCGTGCGCGTCCGCGTCATGCTCAGCGGCAGCGGCGAAGAAGCGGAACTTCCCTCCACGCTGTGCCGTGAGCTGGCGTTCGCCTCGCACCACGCGGTGCATCACCACGCGATGATCGCGGCCATCGCCCGGGAGATGAGGCTCCCGGTTCCCGAAACGTTCGGCAAGGCTCCCTCCACGGTCAACTTTGAACGCGCGCGGTGATGCCGGGCGGGGAAAGCTCCCGCGACGTGCACGAGTATTCCGGGTGCGTGCTACCCTTGTGCGTCCCGGGCGAGGCCCCGAAACCGGCGTTGCGATGTGCACGGTCACGATCATCCTGCTGCGAGGTGAACGAGGCCCCGGCTTTCGCCTGGTCACCAACCGCGATGAGCAGCGCACGCGCCTCAAGGCGGATCCGCCCGCGATTCGCGAGGTCGGCGGTTCCGGGAAGCCCCCCCTGCGCGCCGTCTGGCCGACGGACGGGGCTGCGGGAGGCACATGGATCGCCGCGAACCAACGCGGGCTGGTGCTCAGCCTTCTGAATGTCAATCTCGCGCAGGCGACGGAGCAGGTCCGCGCCGCACACGGACGCGAGCGTTCCTCGCGCGGATGGATCATCCCGGCGCTCGCGGATGCCGAAAACTCGCTCGACGCGGTCGAAAGACTGATGCACATGCCGCTGCGGACGTTTCCCCCGTTCCGCCTGATCGCGGCGGACCTCGAACGCGTCGTGGAGTGCCGCTGGGATGGATTGCTCCTGGGAACAACACGCCATGCGCTGGAACCGCTCTGCTTCACCAGTTCAGGCCTGGGTGACGATCGCGTCGCGCCGAGGCTCGATCTCTTCCGCGAGATGATCCGCGAACGCGGCGCGATCCCGGACACACAGGACGACTTTCACCGGCACTCGTGGCCCGGCAAAGAGCCGATCAGCGTGCTGATGTCGAGGGAGGACGCCCGAACGGTTTCCACCACGGTCGTGGAGGTCGCGGGCGACCCCGATCGCACCCTCCGCATGGCTTACCGCGATGACGAAGGGCTTCGCGAGTTGATCCTGGCCTCCGGCCGCGAGCGCATTCCATGCTGAATCGGCTCAAGACCGCGTGCACGACCCTGCTGCGCCGACGAACGATTCAGGCGTATCTCGCCCTGCTGCTCGCGTCGCACCTCGTGATCGCCGTGTTCAATCCGCGATGGTTCGGCGGCCCCGAGGACGGCGCTCCGGCGGAGGCCGAACGAATCAGCGCGACCGTGCGCGTGCAGCATGACTCCGGCGCAGGCTCCCGGGATGTCCGTCTCTCGGCCCTGCGCTGGCCGGCGCACGGCACGCCAGGCCAGAACACCGCGAGCGCAACGACCCCGCCCTCGCCGATCATCCTGCTGCACGGCAGCCCGTCATCCGGCGGACGCGACTTCGACGCATTCGCGCCGCTGCTCAGCCGCGAGGGACGCACGGTGTACGCGCTGGACCGGCCCGGTTTCGGCGCTTCGTCGAAGTACGTGCCTTCGTACTCGATCCTCGCCAATGCGCGATACGTGCTCGCCTTCATGGACGCGATGAACATCCCGCGCGCCCACATAGTCGGGTGGTCGCAGGGCGGCGGCGCCGCGCTGCACATGGCGGACCTGGCGCCCGACCGCATCGCCTCGATCACCCTGATGTGCTCGATCGGCATACAGGAAGGTGAAGGATCGGGCGACTACTACTTCGAGCACGTCAAGTACGCGATCGGCTACGCGGGGCTGGTCGTGCTGCCCGAGCTGCTCCCCCACTTCAACCTGCTCGGCCAGCGCTCGCTGAGACACGCGTTCATTCGCGACTTCCTCGATACCGACCAGCGGCCGCTGCGCGGCATCATGGAGCGGCTCGACACGCCGACGCTCATTCTCCACGGACGGCGCGACTGGCTCGTCGCGTCATGGGTCGCGGAGGAGCATCACAAGCTGATCGCGCCCAGCCGGCTGGTGATGCTCGATACCGGCCACTTCTTTCCCCTCGGGCCGCCGATGTCTCCGCGGTCGGATACCGAGCTGGCCGCTCGCATCCTCGCGGGCTTCTGCGCCGAGCACGAGGCGCCCGGCTCGATCGTCAACCGGGGCGTCGCGGACATGTCTCCGCGGCCCAGAGGGCAGCCGGAAACCGGCGCAGACCTCGGCAAGTTCCATCTCTCCCGCAGCACGCCCTGGATCGTCACGATCCTCGTCATCATCGCCGCCACGCTGATCTCCGAGGACTTCACCGTCATCGCCGTGGGGCTGCTCATCGCATCGCAGAAGCTCGATGCCGGCGTGGGGCTGATGGGCTGCTTTCTCGGCATCGTCATCGGCGACTACGGTCTGTGGGCGCTCGGACGATTCCTGGGCCGGCGCATCCTGCGGATCGGGTTCTTCCGCAAGCGCGTCTCGGAAGAAGCGCTCGCCGGCTGGGGCCGCGCGCTCGACAAGCACACCGCCAAGACCGTCTTTCTCTCGCGGTGCATCCCCGGCACGCGCCTGCCGATGTACGTCGCCGCGGGCATCCTCGGCCGCCAAGCCCACCACTTCCTCCTCTGGGTGACCATCGCCGTCGCCGTCTGGACGCCCCTCCTCCTGCTGCTGACGCTGCTCATCGGTCCGCGCCTGCTGGAAGTGTTCAAGGGCGTCTTTCACGGCCCGTGGGCCATCCTCGCCGCGTTCCTCGTGCTGTACCTCTTCGTCCGATTCCTGACGTATGAGGTGACCTGGCAGGGACGCCACCGGCTCAAGGCCGATCTCAAGCGGCTCGTTTCGCCCGAGTTCTGGCCCGCCTGGCTCTTCTATCTGCCGCTTGTGCCGTGGTTCGCCTGGCTCGCGCTGCGCTATCGCGGTCCCATGACGTTCACCTGCGCGAATCCGGGGATTCCCTACGGAGGCGGGATCGTCGGCGAATCCAAGTCGCAGATTCTCGCGGCCCTCGAACACGCGCCCGCCGCGAAAGCACGCATCGCGCCGTGGCGGCTGGCTCCCGCCCCCGACACCGGCGGCCTTGACGCGATCCTCAGCGGCCCGGAGTCCGAGGCGGCCGCAGCGCAGCGCGCCGAGCGCGTGATCCGCGCGGTCAGGGAGGAACCGGACCTCGGCGGCTACCCGGTGATCCTCAAACCGGATGTGAGCCAGCGCGGGCACGCGCTGAAACTCGCGCGCTGCGATGACGATGTACGCGAGTATTGCCGCGAGATGACCCGGGACGCCATGGTCCAGCGATACCACGAAGGACCGTACGAGGCGGGAGTGCTCTGGGCACGGCGCATCCGCGATGGAGTCCCCACAAGTGCCTGCGGCGGTGAGATCATCTCGGTCACGCGCAAGGTATTCCCCGTGCTCGAAGGCGACGGCGTGCGCACGCTCGAACGGCTCATCTGGGAGCACCCACGCTTCCGCCTGCAGGCCAAGGTCTTTCTCGCTCGCTTCGAGAATGAGCTGCAGCGCGTGCCCGATAAGGGCGAAAGGGTGCGTCTGGCCATCGCCGGCAACCACTGCCAGGGAACGCTCTTCAAGGACGGCTCGGACCTCATCACCCCAGAACTGACCGCACGGCTCTCCGAAATTGCCGATGCGTTCCGCGATCCGCGCTCCGGCGGCGGTTTCGATTTCGGCCGCTTCGATCTGCGGTATTCCAGCGACGAAGAACTGCGCCGCGGCGAGGGGTTCATGATCGTCGAGCTTAACGGAACCATGAGCGAATCGACGAACATGTACGACCCCGACAAGCCGATCTGGTGGACGTACAAGGTGCTGTACCGGCACTGGGCGCGCCTGTTCGCGATCGGCGCACGCCGCCGGCGCGAGGGCGTGAAGCCGATGACCATCCTCGGCATCCGAGCGGCCGTGAAGCATCACTTCAAGGGAAGACCCGGCAGCGCCGTTTCGGATTGACGGCACATGAACGGGCACCGCCGCCCGCTCCCGTTCCTACGTCGCGATCGCGAACGCCAGCTCCAGCGCCTGGTGATAGTTCAACCGCGGGTCGCACGGGCTTGCATAGTTCCGGTGAAGGTCGGCCGCCGTCAGCCCCCCGGCCCCGCCCACGCATTCGGTCACATCCTCGCCGGTCAGCTCGACATGCACGCCGCCGAGGATGGTCCCGGCACGCCGGTGCAGCTCGAAGGCCAGCCGGAGTTCGCGCAGGATGTCGTCGAAGCTCCGCGTCTTGACGCCGCCGTTCATGGTCTGCGTGTTGCCGTGCATCGGGTCGCACACCCACAGCACACGCCGGCCCGATCGCTGCACCGCCTCCAGCAGCGGCGGCAGGACCGACTCGATCCGCGCCGCGCCCATGCGGTGGATCAGCGTGATCCGCCCCGGCTCGCCCCGCTCGGCAGGATCGAGCACGTCCAGCAGCCGCAGCAGCTCATCCGGCCGGGCGCCCGCGCCCAGCTTGACGCCGATGGGATTGCGGATACCCCGGAAGAACTCCACGTGCGCGCCGTGCACATCGCGCGTGCGGTCGCCGATCCAGGGCATGTGGGTCGTCAGGTCGTAGTACCCTTCACGCCGCGGCACGGTCCGCGTCTGCGCGCTCTCGTACAGCAGGTTCAAACCTTCGTGGCTGGTGAAAAACTCCACCCGCGAAAGCTCGTGCACGCTGGTCTCGCCCAGCGCCTCCATGAATGTCAGCGCCTCTCCAAGCTCGCGTGTCATCGCCGTGTACCGGGCGCGCAGCTCGTCCGACAATCCGGCGTGCTGCAGAAACCTCAGGTCCCAGTTTTCGGGGTGGTGGAAGTCCGCGAAACCGCCGTCCAGCAGCGAGCGGATGAAGTTGAGCGTGACGGCCGCGTGCTGGTACCCCCGCACCATGAGGTGCGGATTGGGTCGGCGCGACTCGGCGGTGAACTCCACGCCGTTCACCAGGTCGCCGTAGTAGCTGGGCAGCGTCACGCCGTTGCGCGTCTCGGTGGGGCTGGACCGCGGCTTGGCGTACTGACCCGCGAACCGCCCCACGCGGATCACCGGCTTCTTCAGCCCGTGCACCAGCACCAGCGACATCTGCAGCAGAATCTTGAGCTTGCTGGTGATGATGTCGGGCCGGCAATCCGCCAGCGTTTCCGCGCAATCCCCCCCCTGAAGCAGAAACCGCCTGCCCTCCTGCGCCTCGGCGATCAGCGAACGCAGCCGGTCCACTTCTCCGCTCGTCACCAGAGGCGGGAACTCGCGGAGCTTGGCCACCGCCGCTTCCACGGCGGGGCGATCGTCGTAGACCGTCTGGTGCGCGCCCAGCTTGCGCTTCCACGATTCAGGCGACCAGGCTTCCGGCTGCGCAGACACGGCGAGGCTCCGCCAACGGGTGCAACGAACGGCGCGGAGTATAGGAATCGCGGGGATCGGCCCTCGGCCTTCGGTCGTCACCGCCTCGCCTTTCGCCGGCCTGCTCCCTCGGCCTTCCGATGAAAAGACGCCCCGCAGCCGTGAGGCCGCAGGGCGCCTGGAGGAAGAGAGATCATGATGAAGGCCCGCACCAACCGCACGCGGCCGCCCGCGGGCACTTCATGTGTTCATGTATGCAGCAAGGTCAACCTTCGGTCCCCCTCGGTTATTCATCCTTGACCTTGAACTCGGCGTCCACCACGTCATCGGCCTTGCCCCCGCCGGACGTTGAGTTTTCGCTTCCCGCGGCGCCCTGGGCGGCACCCGCGCCGGCCCTGGCCTTGGCGGCCTCGGCCTCGTAGACGGCCTTCCCAAGCTCCATGGAAGCCTTCTCAAGCTCGGAGAGCGCCCGCTTGATCGCCTCGCGGTCGTCGCCCTTGACCTTGGCTTCGAGGCTGGAGATCGCCGACTCGATGTTCCCGCGGACTTCGGGCGTGACCTTCGCGCCGTGCTCCTCGAGCGCCTTGCGGGTCGAGAACACCACCTGCTCCGCCCGATTGCGCAGATCGACCAGCTCGCGCCGAGCCTTGTCTTCCGCGGCGTGCGCCTCGGCGTCGCGCTTCATCCGCTCGACCTCCTCCTTGGGCAGGCCGCCGGAGTTCGTGATGGTCACGTTCTGGCTCCTGCCCGTGGCCTTGTCCGTCGCGGTGACATTCAGGATGCCGTTGGCGTCGATCTTGAACGCCACCTCGATCTGGGGCACGCCGCGCGGCGCGGGCGCGATGCCCGTCAACTCGAAGCGCCCGAGCGTCCGGTTGTCCGCGGCGAACTCGCGCTCGCCCTGGAGCACGTGAATCTGCACGCTCGTCTGGTTGTCGGTCGCGGTCGAGAAGATCTCCTTCTTCTCCGTCGGCACCGTCGTGTTGCGCGGGATGAGCACGGTCATCACGCCGCCGAGCGTCTCGACGCCGAGCGAAAGCGGCGTCACGTCCAGCAGCAGGATGTCCTTCACGTCGCCCGCGAGCACACCGCCCTGGATGGCCGCGCCGATCGCAACCACCTCGTCCGGGTTGACGCTCTTGTTCGGCTCCTTGCCGAAGATCTCCTTGGCGATCTGCTGCACGCGGGGCATGCGCGTCGAACCGCCCACGAGCACGACCTCGTCGATCTTGCTCGCATCGAGCTTCGCGTCGCGCAGCGCCTGCTCGCAGGGCTTGCGCAGCCGCTCGAAGAGGTCCTGGCACAGGCTCTCGAACTTCGCCCGCGTGATGGTCATCTGCAGGTGCTTCGGCCCGGTGGCATCCGCCGTGATGAACGGCAGGTTCACCGTGGTCTCCATCACGTTGGACAGCTCGCACTTGGCCTTCTCCGCCGCCTCCTTGAGCCGCTGGAGCGCCATCGGATCCTTGCGGATGTCGATGCCTTCCTTCTTGCGGAACTCCTCCGCGATGTAGTCGATCAGCTTCTGATCCCAGTCGTCGCCGCCGAGGTGCGTATCACCGTTCGTCGAGAGCACCTCGAACACCCCGTCGCCCACGTCGAGGATCGACACGTCGAACGTACCGCCGCCGAGGTCGAAGACCGCGATCTTCTCGTTCTTCTTCTTGTCCAGCCCGTAGGCGAGCGCGGCCGCGGTCGGCTCGTTGATGATGCGCTCGACCTTCAGGCCCGCGATCTCGCCGGCATCCTTGGTGGCCTGACGCTGCGCGTCGTTGAAGTACGCCGGCACCGTGATGACCGCCCGCGTCACCGGCTCGCCCAGATAGTCCTCGGCGGTCTTCTTCAGGTCCTGCAGGATCATCGCGCTGATTTCCTGCGGCGTGTAGTGCTTGCCGCGGACGTTCACCTTCACGAACTCGTCCGGCGCACCCACGATCTCGTACGGCACCTTGCTCTCCTCGTTGCCCGACTTGCCGTACGACGTGTCGCCCGACGCGCTCACCTCCGCGCGACGACGACCCATGAATCGCTTGATCGAATAGATCGTGTTCCGGGGATTGGTCACCTGCTGATGCCGCGCGGGCCAGCCGATGAGACGCTCGCCCTTCTCGGTGAAGGCCACCACGCTCGGTGTCAGCCGGTTGCCCTGCGAGTTGATGAGAACCTTGGGCTGGCCGCCTTCCATGATGGCGACGACCGAGTTCGTCGTTCCCAGGTCGATTCCGATGATCTTGGACATGATGATTGTTCCCCTTCCGGCCGATTGCCCGGACTTGCGTCGTGCGTCGTCAATCCCCCCGCGTCTCTTGCCACACTCGGGTATGACAACGCACTCAGAGCAACACCAGTGCCAGCAGCGACACCCCAAAAAGCCGCGGGGAAAGCGGCTGCAACGCGGATATCCCCGGCCATCCCGCCTCTTTCACACCCAAGCCCGCCTCGCCTGCCGAAACGGCAGCCCGATCAGTTGGGTGGGTTCACAGGCTGTTCCGCCGGGGCCGCATCCCCGGGGACGGCCGGCTCCGCAGCGGGTGCATCCACTTCGCTCCGAGGCGCGGGCGTGGACGGCGCCGACGGAATCTGACGCGGGTCTCCGTCCTGGTCCAGATCATCCGCCGTGTCCGCCACGCCGTCAGGCCCCATCGAGAACAGCTCGTAGCTCCGGCCGTCCGCGCCGAGGCGATACACGTACTGGTTCCCCCAGTGGTCGGTCATCAGCGCGCCGTCCGGAACATGCACTCGCACGTCCGGCTCGCTCAGCGACGCCGGCCAGGCGCCGTGCTCGTCGTAATACTGCTCCAAGGCTCCGGAGATGATCCCCATCTCGATGGCCGATTCGAGCCGCGGCCCGAAGAGCGCCGCGGCGCCTCCGGCGATGCCCACCACCGCAAGCAGTGAGAAGAGGAAGACCGGAAAGAAAAGAAGCCCGACGATGATGCCGCAGCTCCCCAGCGCGCCCAGCACGACGCCTGTAATCGCGAATCCCTTCGGCTGCCGACCCAGACCCACCAGGCTCATGATGAGACCGATGGGACTCAGCAGCCCGCAGCTCAGGAACCCGACCAGCGAGACGATGAATCCGGCGAGTCCCATCGGATTGGACTCAGACCCGCCGACCGGACGATTGGCATCTTCGATGGACATGCGATTTCATCCCTGCACATCGGCCGCACGAAGCATTCATGGCACGAAGCCGCATCAAGAGCGGCGCGGCCGCGCCGTCTAGCCGCCGTATTTCTCCTCGTAATGCTTGCCGATGGAGTCCCCGAGGTGGTTTGAAATCTCGGACTCCGTCATGCCGAACTCGATCCGGATGTCGTCCATGCTCCCGGACCGCCCGTCGATGCCGCTCGAGAGCACCGCGAAGCCCTTTCCGTCCGGAAGCTTCTCGTACCGGTATTGACCGCCCCAGGGGTCGGTCAGCGCCGCCTGATCGACGTTCAACTGCGACAACTCGTCCGGATACGCATCGTTGTTGGCCGCACGATGCGCCGCCACAGCCGCTTCGATCGAGCGATAGTCCTCCATGACTTCCGCGACTTCGAAGCCGTGCCTGCCCACCTGCACCACGAGCCACCCCAGCATCGCCCAGGCCACACAACCCAGCAGACCCACGATCACACCCGCAACGGCCAAGCCCCGCGGCGGCTTGGCAAGCGCGATCAGGCTCAGCAGCAGCCCGATGGGCGAAAGACAGAACGCCAGCACGAAGCCGACGATCGCCAGCGTGTTGGACCTCGGCTCCTGGTACTCGCTTTCAAAGCCGCCGTCGACCATGGCGCTCTCCCGTGAAGACATCGCCCCTTCGTTCGCACCGCGCATCGACGCGCGCTCGACGGGCCATCGAACTTCCCGGACCTTGTTCCGCTTCCTTGGCCGCCGGTTCCACGAGGTCCGTAAACCTCGCCAGCATACCCGCCGCGAGCCGAACACGCCGATGCACGAGGCTCGGCTTGCCTTCCTCCACGAAGATCCCGCCGCTCCGGCTTGCCGGGAAGCAGACGCAATTGTCCGCTTCATCATGCACCGTGAAGCGGACCGGCATTCCGCCGCCGTGGCGGCGCTTGTCTCGCGCGCGGCCGCCGCCGCCTGTCTCTGCGCGGTTTCGCCGCGCGCCGCGCCGCAGGACCGGGATGTGCCCGCGTGGCGCGACTTCACGATCACTTCCGACAGCGCCGCGTCGCTGCCGCCTGCCAAGCCTGCGCGCATGCCTGAACTCGAAGTCGCGCGCGCGTTCCTGGACGGAACGCGCTCCGGGCTTGACTCGATCTTCGAGACGCTTGCGCCCGAGCCGCCTCCTCCGTTCGCGTTCGATGCTCCCGACCGAAGCGAGCGGCTTCTTCCGCTCGGGCGCGCCGCGCACCTGGAATCCCGGGCGCCGGCGCCGCCGGAGCTTCCCCGCGGAAGCGATTCCATCGAGGTGATCGTGCCCTCGCCGGGCGCACTGCTGCTCCTGGGCTTGTCGGGCGCCGCGATGCTGCCCCGCCGACGATGATGCATCCGGCCCCGGCGCGCACCGCGAGATCGCCGGTCGAGTTGCCGTATGCTGTCGCCGTGTCGAAGAGTCGCCGGCGATATATCTGCCGCTCATGCGGTTCCGTCGAACTGCGATGGGCCGGCAAGTGCCCCTCGTGCGGCGCGTGGGATTCGCTGGAGGAAGCCGCGGTGGACGCGGGCGCCGCGCGCGATCCTCAGAAGGGGCTGGCGGAATCATTCGCGGCCTGGACGCCGGAGGTCGAACACCGGGCGGAGTCGGGAGAGTCGCCCCGCGCGGTCCCGATCGCCCTCGCCGAGGCCGACACGCACGCTCTTCACCGCATCTCCACCGGCATCCGCGAGCTGGACCGCGTGCTCGGCGCTGCCCCGGCCGCCGCGCCCGCACCGGCGAGGCACGCAATCGACGTCGCCGCTCGCCCTTCCGCCAGCGGGCTTGTGCCGGGATCCGTCGTGCTCCTGGGCGGAGACCCGGGGATCGGCAAGTCGACGCTGGTGCTCCAGGCGCTGGCGCGCATCGCCGGGGAGGAATCCGCACGCGGACCGGAGTGTCGCCGCGCGCTCTATGTGACGTCCGAGGAATCCGCCGAACAGGTCCGGCTGCGGGCTGAACGACTGGGAATCGGACCATCTCCCAGCCTGTACGTGCTCGCCGACACCAACCTGGCACGGATCGTCGAGCAGGCGCGGCAGGTGCGACCGGCCGTGCTCGCGATCGATTCCATCCAGATGATCTACAAGTCCGATCTTGACGCCTCGCCCGGCTCGGTCGCCCAGTTGCGCCGCTGCTGCACGGAGCTGGTGTATCTCGCCAAGCTCACGGGCATGGCGGTGATGCTGGTCGGCCATGTGACCAAGGACGGCCAGCTCGCCGGGCCGCGCCTGCTCGAGCACCTCGTGGACGTCGTGCTGAGCTTCGAGGGCGACCGCTACCACGCTCACCGCGTCGTCCGCGCAATCAAAAATCGATTCGGAACCACGCTCGAGATCGGGTTGTTCGAAATGTCCGACGGCGGTCTGCGTGAAGTGCCAGACGCCGCCGGAGTCGCGGCCGGAGCCTGGGGCGATGCGCCGCGCTGCGGCTCCGTCGTGTGCCCGGTGGTCACCGGTTCGCGCTGCGTGCTCATCGAGCTTCAGGCGCTCACAGCGACCGGCTTTCCCGGCGCCGCCAAGCGCAAGGCCTCGGGCATCGACGGCAACCGCCTGGCCATGCTCATCGCCGTGCTCGAGCAGCACGGAGGGCTTCGCCTCTACGACCGCGATGTCTTCGCCTCCGCGGTCGGCGGCGTGCGCGTCTCCGAGCCTGCCTCCGACCTTGCGCTGGCCCTGGCCATCGCCGGAAGCCACCACCACTCGGCGATGGACCCCGCGACCGCCGCCGCCGGCGAGGTCGGGCTGGGGGGCGAGATCCGGCCCGTGGGCCACCTCGATCAGCGCGTGCGCGAGGCGACGCGCCTGGGCTACCGGACGCTCCTCGTGCCGCCCATGCCCGCGCAGCCGGCGCACGCCTCGCTGAAACTCGTCCCCGTGCGTACCCTGCAACAGGCGCTGCAGCACCTCACGAAAGTCACACGCCCGCGCCCGTCGATGTCTGAAGCCTGAGCCGGTGCCACTCCGTCCATGCCTGAACACACCGAACCCATCATCCGCGTCCGCAACCTCGTCAAGCGGTTCGACGGGAAGGCCGTCCTCGACGGCATCAATCTCGACGTGTACCCCGGCGAGACCATGATCGTGATGGGGGGGTCCGGCTGCGGGAAATCGACCCTCCTGCGCTGCATGATCGGCTCGTACCGGATCGATGAAGGCTCGATCGAACTCTTCGGACGCGACATCGCCCGAATGAACGAGACCGAACTGAACGAGGTGCGCAAGAAGTTCGGAATCCTCTTTCAGTCCGGCGCCCTCTTCAACTCCATGACAATCGCCGAGAACGTCGCCCTGCCGCTGCAGGAGCACACCGATCTCGCGCCGGAGATCATCAACATCCAGGTGAAGATCAAACTGGAACTGGTCGGACTGCGCGAACACGCCAACAAGTACCCGGCGCAGATCTCCGGCGGTATGAAGAAGCGAGCCGGTCTCGCCCGCGCTCTGGCCCTCGATCCGCGCATCCTCTTCTATGACGAGCCGTCCGCCGGGCTGGACCCCGTCACCTCCGCCGAAATCGACCGCCTGATCCTCGATCTCACCCGCAAGCTGCACGTGACCTCGGTCGTTGTCACCCACGAAATGGATTCCGCATTCACCATCGCCGACCGCATGGCCATGCTGGACAAGGGCCGCGTCCTCGCCATCGAAAACCGCGGCTGGTTCGACGCTCTTCGCTCCACCCCCGCCGAGCTTGCTCAGCAGTTCTCCGAGAACCAGCAGCTCATCCGGCAGTTCCTGCGCGGCGACGCCGACGGGCCGATCACCCGCAGGAAAGCCTCCACCAACTACCAGGAAGATCTCCTCGGCGGCCCGGTCGAGGAACAGGTGCCCTCGATGCCTTCGATCATGACGACGCGGGCCAAAGCGCTGGACGCCGTGAAGGAGTAGACCGCGCCCCTCCTGCTCCGCCTCCGGTCGCCGCAGCAGACCAGCGCCTCCGCGCGGAGCATGTTTTCCCGCCCGATCGTATAACTACCCCCCTGAACGAGCCGATCTGAACCCGGACTGACCGGCGGGGAGGCTCGATTGCAGGACTGGCCATGTCGATCGGACGAGCATCCAGGAACACCATTCTCGCGGGCGGACTGGTGATCACGGCCATCATCGCCGGTTTGATCGTGGTGATCCAGCTCGCCGGTCTGCGCGACTTCCTCGGGCGCACGGACTACGTGGTGCAGTTCTCGATCCAGGACGGCGTCAAGGGGCTGCAGCGCGGCGCCCAGGTGCTCATGGGTGGACGCCGGGTGGGATCGGTCCGGACCATCCGATTCGAGCCGGTCGAGGGAACACCGGAACGGATCGACGTCGTCATCGCCGTCGACAAGCGCCTGAACTTTCGGCAGGGCGCCGTCGCCTACCTCGAAACCCCGCTGCTTGGATCATCCGCCATCATCAACTTCCCGGCACTCGGCGATGGACCGGTCCTCGAACCTGGGTCCCCCATCCCCGGCCAGTTGAAGAGCCTGATCAAGCAGGTCGAGGACACCGCGACCCGCATCAACCGCGAGTTCCTCCCCAAGGCGCAGGAAATTCTCGATGACGTGCACGCCCGGCGCCAGCAGTGGTTCAACGACGTGGACGCCATGCTCGCCAACGCCCGCGCCTTCACCGAAGGGCTGAACGCCGATTACCCCGTCGTGTCCGACAAGATCAAGTCCGGTGTCGACGAGGTCCGCGCCCTGATCGGCAACGCGCAGGAGATTCTGGCCGAGAACCGCGAGAATGTCCGCGCGGGCGTCGAAGGGTTCCGCAACGCCGGCGTTGAGCTGGATGAGATCACGTCCCGGATCAAGGACAAGTCCGTCCAGCTTGTGGAAGACCTTCTGACCGACGCCCGAACGCGCATCAACAACGCCGCCGATGCACTGGACAACGCGCTGGCGCAGGGCAACAGCATGCTGGCCGAGGGCGCACCCCAGGTCCGCAGATCTCTTGCCAACTTCCGCCTCGCTTCCGACCAGCTCAACGCGACGATGGCGGAGGTTCGACAGGCTCCGTGGCGTCTGCTCTACCGCCCCGACACCCGGGAAGTCGAGTTTGAGCTGCTCTACGACTCGGCGCGACAGTACGCCGCCGCGGTAGGCGATCTCCGCGCCGCCAGCGAGGCGCTGCAAGCCGTGCTCGACGGCCACGCGGCATCCGTTTCCGGGGCGCCGACCGACGGCGCACGCTCCGTCAACGACCTGGTCGCCGAGCTGGACCACGCGTTTGAACGCTACCGCGAAGCGGAAAAGGGCTTCCTCGATCTGATGATCGAAAAACGGCAGGAGTGACCGCCTCGACGCGGCGCCGGAAGACTCTCACGCCGAAAGGGACACGCGCCTCGGCTGGTCCGCGCCAGGGGCCGCGCCGTTCGGCGGCTGCGCGGGAGCCGCGCCGGCGCCCGATGAACCCCCGCGCTCTTCGGCAAGCCGCTCCATGAGCAGCGTCCATGTCTCCCGCTCGTAATCCATGAGCTGGATCGCCTGGTCGATCTTGCCGGTGTTCTTCTCCATGCTCCCTTCGGTCAGCAGGCGGTAGATGAACATGTAGAGGCCCTTGAGGCGGGAGCACAGCTCGGGCGCATGCTCGGGCCGCATGATGTTGACAAGTTCCATGATGACGGCCTTGGCCCTCGTAAACGACTCGTACACCCGCTCGTAGTCCTTCCGAGCCAGCGCGTCGCGCCCTTCGCGCATGAAGCGCACCGCACCCTCCAGGAGCAGAAGCCGCAGCTCTTCCGGGCTGGCCGTGAGCACCTTGGTGCGGAAGTACGGGTTGTTCACATCGATGGACAAGCGGAGAGTCTTATCGGCCGGCACGGGCGGGCGCTTGACGGGCGCTGCGGTTATCCGAGCGGCCGAATGCTTCCCAGGGCGGTCTGCTGCGACTGAAGCTGGGCGATCGCCTGTTCCATGGCGAGGAACTGTCTCTCGAGGCGAGCGCGCTTGTTCTCCAGCGTCTTGTTGATGCGTTCGATACGGTCGCGCTGCAGCTCGATCTGACTGTCGAGCGATCGGCTCCGCTCCGTGAGCAGGCCGTCGACCGAGTTCGTCAGGTTCTCCGTCAACACGCGGATCTGCTCGGCCACGCCCAGCTCCGAATAGTCGTCCTCGGTGTCCTCGACGAAGACGCCAGGGAAGATTTCAACCGGCTCGTTCGGCTCGAGGCTCCGCGCCGCGAAGAGTCGCTCCACGCTTGCCGCGTCCGTCTCCATCGCGGCCCGGAACTTCTCGCGGTCGAACTCGAGCCTGGAGCCTGCGCCGATCCGCACGCCCGCCTCGAAGAGGAAGTCCAGGTCCTGCGTCACGCCGATCGGGCGCGACTGCGCGGTGAGCAGCAGCGACCGGCGCACGTTGTTCGCCGCCGTGTCGCCCAGCAGCACTCCGCGCGTGTTGGTCTCCTGGTCGTAGGAATCGTACTTGTCGATCGTATCCAGCACCTTGTTGTAGGCCTTCACGAAGTCGTCCACGGCCTTCTCGATCTTCTCGTTGTCCCGGCTCACCACAAGCTCCACCGGCTCGTCGCTCGTCGAGTTGAGATCGATTGTGACCCCGGAGATCACGGAATCCAGCGTGTTCGTCGAGCTGGTCAGCGCCACCGCGTTCGCGGGATCGCCCGATCCGAAGAAGACCACCGCGTCGCTGCCCTTGTTCATCGCGGTCAGACCCAGGTCCAGCGCGCCCGTGTCGATGATCATCCGCCCGATGGCCCCGGAGTACTTGCTTGTCAGGCTCAGCCGGAAGGGCGAGGAGCCGTTGCCGTCGTTGATGATCGTGGCTGTCGCTCCGACCCCGGCCGCGTTGATCTTTTCGGCCACATCCTCCAGCGTGTCGGTCTCTTCGAATGTCACCGTCCGCTCGAACGACCCGTCGATCTTGATCACGCCGCCGTCTTCGTTGTCCTCTCCCGCGATGTTCAGGCTGCGCGCCACCGTGCCCGTCACATCCTCGATCTTCAGCGTGCCGGTGATGCTGCCGGATGTATCCGTGATGACGATGCCGTCCCCGGTGTCGTTGATCGCCGCTTCCACATCGATCGGACGCGAGTTGATGAGCTGGATCAGGTCGTCCAGCGTCCGGATGCTGCTCGTCACGTCCACGGTCGCGGTCGCGCCGGAAGCATCCGTGATGCGGAATGTGCCGGTGCCCACGCCCTGTCCGGCGTTCAGGCTCGAAAGCAGCGTGGCGCGCGACTGCCATTGCAACTGCAGGTTGGATCCGCGGATGTAGCCGTCGGAGTCCCCCGCCGTCGCCAAGCCCAGCGCCGTGGCCGCCGTTCCGGAGACGATCATGTTCCCCGATGCGCCCGACGTGTCCCGCAGGGCCAGACCGTTCCCCGGCGCATTCAGCTCGGCGCTCACATCCACGTTCGCCGCGGCCAGTTGGTCATTGATGTTGTCGATCAGGTCGGCGATCGATCCGGCCAGCGCCGAAGCGGAAATCGTGATGGTCGCGCTCGCGCCACTGCGGTCCGTCACGGTCAGACCAGACGCCGACAGCCCGTCGCCGCCGAACAGATTCTTCACCAGCGTCGAGTTGATCCCGGCGATCAGCCGCTCGCCGTTGACCGTGCTCGCGGCGACGCCGGCAGGGCCGGTGGCGATGCCCAGGTCCTCGGCGGTCGTGCGGCCCTGCGCGCCGCTCTCGATGATCAGGTTGCCCGTCCCGCCGCTGCTGTCGGTGATCACCAGCCGGTTGTTCACGGTGTCGATCGACGCCGTGATTCCCGCGCTGTGCTCCTGCGACTCGGCGTTGATCATGTCCACGACATCCTGCAGCGTCGTGGCCCGGCGCTGCACGATCGTCGTCACCGGCGGATCCCCGGTCGTCTCCGTGATCTCCCCGAGCGTGACCTGGATCTGCAGGCCCGCTCGGTTCGTGATCGAGAGGTCGGCCGCGCCGTCGCGGATGTTCACGCCCAGACCGTCGTTCAGGCTCGAAAGCGCCGTGGTGCCCGAGATCGTGCGGATGCGCGACCCCGTGATCGTCCCGCCGGTGCTCGTGCCTGCGATTCCCAGGTCGCTTGCCGTATCGGAGCCGAACGAGTTGGCGATGGTGATCGTGCCCGAACCGCTGTTGTTGCGCACGACCAGCCGGTCGCCTTCCACGCTGGCCGTCACGCTGATCGCGGAGCTGGAGTTGATCGCTTCGATCACGTCGTCCACCGTGATGACCGTCGACAGATCGATGATCGCGGAAGCTCCGGTGTTGTCCGTGATCTCGATTTTTCCGCGGGTGACCCCGGCCCCGCCGTTGAGTTCGCTCAGCCTGGTCTCCGTCTGCAGCGCGCCGCCGCCGATCTCGAACGTGAAGCTCGTCGCCCCCACCGCGCTCTGATCCTTGTCCGTGAACCCGCGGGAGAGCTGCTGATTCGTCGTCACCAGACGATGGACAAGGAACTCGTATGTCCCCGGCGTCGCATTCGTCCCCGCGATGCCGGTCAGCACCGCCGTGTTCGAGCTGGTCGCCTTGGCGCTGTCGAAGACCTTGTTCGTATAGAAGGCGCCGGACGCCGTCTTGAGCGCGTTCAGCGCCGAGTTCAGGTCCAGGTACGCCGCCTGCTGCCGCTGAATCGCGATGATCCGCTGCTCGGCGAACATGCGGGGCCGCGCCTCGATCGCCATGAGCTGATCGATGAGCGACCTCGTATCGATGCCGCTGAAGATGCCGACGCCCGCGCTGATCCCGCTCATGTCCGGTCCCCTTCCGCGCTCCGTGCCCGCGCACCCGCACCCCGCCCCGTCCCCGCTCCCTTCCGCATACCCCGTGCCATGGCGACCGCCTTCCGCGAAACGTCGCCCTTGAAACGCGCGTCGTGCATCCTCAGCCCGATCCCCTTCATCGCCACGCGGGCACGCACCCCTTCCATCCCTCTCCACTCCCCTCGGGCCGCGCCGTTACCGGACGCAGCCTCGGGCCGTGCCGGGTGCCAGCCAACCTTCTCTCAACAAATCACGCCTTCTCCGCGCTGGCTTGTGCGCAGCCGACTGTTGTCGTCCGGTTCCATCCCCTCCTTGACCGGCTCCACCCCCTCGCGGCCGCCCTGCGCAGGCCCCCTCCCCACAAACCCCAACACCCCAAGCAGGGGGTGGTGTGTGGGGGGGGGGGGGGGGGGGGGGGGGGGGGGTCCCCCGCCCTTCCCCCCCCCCGGGGGGGGGGACCGCCATGGC